>Ga0105239_10001725_pt1 | contig 28801 bp, 29 predicted proteins | sample KBSC44metaG_FD_92761 | JGI IMG/M metagenome (GOLD analysis project Ga0105239, IMG submission 92761) | Corn rhizosphere microbial communities from Kellogg Biological Station, Michigan, USA - KBS C4-4 metaG | ecosystem: Host-associated > Plants > Roots > Rhizosphere > Soil | place: Michigan, USA...
AAAGTTACAGCTTTATTTTTTGCGCTTCTAACAGGGTCATATAAATAAAAAAGCACCTTTTAGGTGCTTGATTTTGTGGGAGTTGACGGGTTCGAACCGCCGACCCTCTGCTTGTAAGGCAGACGCTCTGAACCCGCTGAGCTAAGCTCCCCAAGTCTTAGGGACTTAACTCCCTTAACTTATTTTAACTTAATAACTTGACATTCAAAGATTAAACTCACTTTCGCGACTTTTGCTTTACGAGCCCAAACCTCGTTTATGCAGAGGTTTTGTGCAGATTCTGTGCAGAGATCAGGAAAGATTTGCCACGCGAAAATAGTGTTTATGTCGGTAAAAATCGAAATTTATTTTGACATTCGTCCGTCAAGCTTCCGAAAAAGAACCAATGACTACCCCTACAAGCTTCGGGTCTATTCCGAAGGGGTCCCCAAATTTTTCCAGACCATCTACGGCCTGTCCAAAGAAGACAACGACAAACTCACGGGGAAGAACATCAATCCTCGCCTCCGAGAAATCCGCGACAAGCTAAAGGACATACAGGAAAAAGCGGCACAGTTTATCAAGGGCATGGACCCCTTTACCTTCGAAGACTTTATTCGGGATTTCTTAAAAGACAACTCGAATTTCGACCAGACTCGCATAAAGGTGGCTCCCTTACTGCCTAGCCAAAAGCAAACAGACTTGTCGGAGTTCAACAAAAAATTCCCTATTCTGCTTGAAAACCCTCTCCCTGGAACCATCGGTGAAATTTACGCAATGATCATCAAAGAGAAACTTGAGCAGGGAAAGGAATCGGGAAAAAGCGGACCGATCAAGACAGCCAAGAATTATCAATCCGCCTACCATTCGCTGGTTCGTTTTGGAGGCAATGTTCCGTTTAAGACCATCACTGCTGATTACTTGAAGAAATACGCCCGGTGGATGAAAGAACATACCGACGATGCCAAGAAGAAAAAATCCTCAAAGACTACAATTGGGATATACACAAGAACGCTAATGACCGTCTTCAACAAAGCCCACCGGCTTAAGGTTATTAAAAAGGAGAATTGCTATCCTTTCGGGCCCCAGGAATTCTCGATACCCGGCACACAAAATGTCAAAAAGGTATTTTCAGAAGAAACGATAAATAAAATTTACTACTATGGCGATACCAAACTGCTTCCTCGTTGGCGAAAACCCGTCCGGAAGGCCCGATCATTTTGGTTCTTTATGTACTTTGGCCAGGGAATGAATCCTAAAGATGTAGCATTGTTAAAATTCAAGAATATTCACGGTGAACATATTATATTCGAAAGAGCTAAGACGGAAGACACAATGGGTGACGATACACCGCAGATTTGCGTCTTCATTACAACCGACATGTTAGCTACAATTAACGAATACGGAAACCCTGATCGATCTTCAGATAATTACATCTTCCCAATATTTGAGCCCGAAATGACCGCCCTTCGCCAGGTGGAAGTGCTAGAGTACTTTATTAAATTTATTAATAAGTGGATACAATATATACTTGATGACCTGGGCATCGACGAAAAAGCAGGATGCCAAGTGGCTCGCGGATCTTACGCAACGTGCATGGCGGAGGCCGGTTCAAGTTTGTTAGAGATCGGCCGGGACTTGGGTCATAAAAAGCCTTCAACCACCGCCCGATACGTTGGTAGCCTTCCCTTGTCTAAGAAAAGGGCTAACGCTACTCGATTGGAAGCATTCAAACGACCAGCGAACGAGAACCACATATAGACAGCCGCCAAATACCATGAAATAGGCCACCTCCTCAGGTGGCCTATTTCATTAAAATTAATTGCCATGATCACCATTCTCTCCTTTGGTGCTGGCCAAGACAGCACCGCCATTTTGTACCGTATTGAACTTAATTTTACGAAAATCACTATCAACACCTTATCCATACTGAAAATCCCGCTCACACCTATCTGATCTTTGCCTTGTTCGGACCAATGAGGCCCGACCTTATTTTAACAACAACAGAAGATCAAGTTATGCCTACCCTTTACGTACCCAGCGAAGATGATATCCGTCAATGGATTAAACAGGCTGTCGAAGAATACCTTAACCACGCCCTGGCACAATACATTCCTCCGGCACCGCCCGAAGAAGAACAACTTCTCTGTCGAAAGGAAATCGCTGGACTCCTCGGCATCTCTCTTGTGACGCTGCATGATTGGATCAACCGCGGCCTTCCCTGTCACAAACAGCGAGGCCGAGTATACTTCATCCGATCAGAAGTGATAGACTATGTTAAAGCCAATCATCGTGGCTATCTTCAGGGACAGCAGGCTGCATAATCCTCAAATTCGATATCTTTATAACCGGCACCAAGTCATGAACCCCAGTGCCCATTTGTAGGCACCTCAACCGTCATTTTTCAAATAAAATATTAATGCAATATGAAGCGTCTTCAACCTACATTATTCGTTGCAGGTATCGGCCTCCTTCTACTCGGTCTAATCATCCGTTATCTCATCAGCGGCCGCCGTTTCAAACGCCGCAACCCATACGGCAATCCACAGTATCGCTCGTACAATCAAAGTTTGGTTACACGGAGGGGGGAGGGGTGCGCAGGGGTTATTAGCACTCTGCTCATCTTAGCGGGCTTGGTGCTCATCTTCGTTGGGTTGGCATAACTGTCTTTTTTAAAACTGGTTCTTTCTTTTGCGCGAGAAAGGCACTTTTTTCGCAGTGCGATGAATATGTCTTTCTAAGTCGGGCCAAACATCGGGCGCCGGCGGGAAATCGGGCGAAAGCGGCCTATCCCATGGGCGATCCCGCAGCAATTCTTTAGCAATCCTATTCTCGAATGACTTTGACTCCCAAGCAGCCAACTGAGTTTTTTCGTCCGATGTAAGGAATTTTCCTAGAACATCTTTTGCGAGCAAAGTCGATAAAACATCGCATTCAACGGCTTCTTGCTTACCATTTATCAGCGCCAGTGCGTTGAATGCTGTATTAAACGCGTCAGGAAGTTTGTCAACTTTCGGCGCCGTTATCATCACGCTTTTTCGCTCCTGCCAACTTGATCCTGACCTACCGTAAAATAGATTGCATACTCTGACAAGCCAATTCTTGGCCATTTTCTTTATTTGTGCCATAGCTTTTTTGGTTTGGTGATCTAACTCTTATATGCAGTCTTCACTATTTTAACCATCCCCAACCGCGGTATTCTTTGATCGGCAAACATAATTGACCTCACATATTCACTACAATCACAAAATGTCGTTCTACCACTCAGGATGCCATTTTTTTTTACAGTGCCGGTAGCAGGCAACTGGTCCCATCGAAACTGCGGTGTTTTACCGAGTCAAGGGGCCCCCAGTAGGGAGATTATTAATCACCATAAATCTTTAACAAAATGACTTTAGCAGACTTCTGTGCCACAAGAAAAGTAATGACGGGGCAAGAAATGATTGACTTTCTTGAAAAATACGATCCCACCATTTACGAGGGTATATATCCATTCACCGCAATACATGTGTACGATGAATCTTATTGGATCGAAGATTACGGGAACGGGAATTTTGATGTCCACATAGAGACACAAGAATATGAGGGAACGTTACACGAAATGGAGAAAATTCTTTATGACTGGGTGTATGGATGCTCATCGTAACATGTCGCCCCTTAACACCTAGTGACGAACTTAAAACAATGTATCACCAAACAAATTCTATATGAAAAAGAGAGAGGCAATCAAAAACAGAAAAAGCAACAAGCCAACTTTTTACTATCCCGCTGGAAGAATCACCCGAATACCGAAAATAGGCGACTTTCCCAGTTTGCTTCACAGAACACTCAAAGACAACCACGAAATTGAATCTTCATTTAAATTGGCTGCTGTTACTGCTGACTTTGTGTATTATGCAGATGAAGAGGAAGGCGACGAAACGGCCAACATTGTTATGTTAACTAAAGATCTAAAACTTGTATCGGACAACGTCTTCGCGTCAAATGATCTTTTCGGATTGGTGGAAAACAATCAGGGGCTTCTTTGGATTTCGGATGTAGTTAGGTATTGGCAGAGGGAGCAGTTTGTTAAGCCGGATCAGATTACCAAAGAAATTGAAATGGTCCTGGACGCAGTAGACGTTGAGATGTTGACGGACAAAGAAAAGGTGCTTTACTCCGCGTTTCTAAACAATGGACCGGTACACTATTCAAAAGCAGAGTCTCTAATGGCTGTTATAGAGAGTGATCTTGATCAGGAAAAATATAGCGACCAATTAGCCGCCATTATTCAAATGCTCGATGAAAGAGAACATTAGAGCCCGATGCGCATTTTTTCCAAACACACTCCATGTCTACCGTTACCTAACGACTACCAAACGCCCTTTCAGTTCAAAATGCACCCATCCATTATTTTCAAGCAATTGGAGCAGAGTCAAAATATCCACCTGCATCGGAATTCTAGCGTTGAAACGATGGTCAGTGGATTGCTTATAGACAACACCGACATCATACCATCTTTCCACCTCCTTCATGATGTCTTGAATTTCTGCCTCTTCGAAGAAAAACAACCCATTCTTCCAGGCGAACGCTTCCAATGGGTCGGCGCCGTTTACGATTGATAGTTTTTTCTTTTCTACGGCGTACTGTTGCCCAGGCAATAAGCGAACCTCGCTACCTCCAACCCTTATCTTTAGGTCGCCTTCAATAAGAGTTGTTTTACAAATGCTGCCATCTGAGTGGGCCCTTACGTTAAACTCGCTCTCCAATGTCTCAATTTCCTCTGTTCCGGATGAAGAAGTATCACCTTGTCTAACCGTAACAACGAATGGGCGCTTGATGTCGCGAGTTATTGTAAAGTAAGCCTCCCCACTGACCTCCACTCTGCGTTCATTAGCGTTGAAACAGACGGGATATTTTAGCCAGGATGCGCTGTTCAGCCACACTTTTGTGCCGTCGGGAAGAACGACCGAATACTGGCCCCCACGTGGTGTGGCTATGATATTGTAACCGGCGCATACGCGGGAAGTCTTCGCTGTGTTGTAAAATATCATCCCTTCCCCACACTGCAAAATTTGCGAATTACCCTGCCGAGCCAATTCGCCGTGTGAAGAGCTGAACAAATTAACCGCCCTGCCATCCGTAAATGTAAGTTGCGCCTTGCTTTCACCTGCCTTCACTTCAGTTGAAGAAGGCAGATCCGAGCGATTTTCTGGTGTTCGGAAAATCCTATAGCCAAAATATGTCAGCACAACCACCACGAAAAAACTAACAACCAATATAACGGACCACGGGGGCATTCCCCATATACTTTTTAGAAAAAAGTTTGATTTACCTGCTTTCATAAATTCTTTTTTTTAGAATGCTCGATGCCCAAAAAGTATTAATACGCAAATTATAGACATTTTACCGGTCTTTGCATCAAAAATATTTGCTTTAAGGATAATCACGTCAGACACAAGTTCGATAACCTGCTCAACCTCTTTTCTCATTTTGTAAATGAATGTTTACAAAGTCGATCGATATTCAGCTTTTAGAAAAAATACCAGTAAACGTTCGTTTACAAAAGAGTCCTAATAAGAGAAAGGTCCATATATTGCGTTTTCAAGAAAAAAGGGTTAGTATTTGATTAGTAAGCCCACTGGGAAACCGGGTAACTTGATCAAAGCATATGTCATCATAATTAGGACGAGTGCCTGTTCGAATCAAATTATGCTGTCAGAAAATAATGCAGGCCCTGCCATTTCCAAACATTATGCAAGATTCGGGTCTTTAAAAGACCAAGCATAGCTTTCTAGCGATTTGCAGGAAAGTCAAGAATTATGTTTATTTCTTAAGCCTTTTTGTGCGTCCAGGTCCGGCGGTTCAGCATGTTCGTAAATTGCCCATTTGGCGGAACAATATCGAAACTATCATTTGCCGTATAATCAAATGCTCCACTATATGAAATCAAAACCGAATCTTACGCGCTCTGCTTTTCTCTCCGCATTATTGTTTTTGATGACCGCATGTACCAAGAATTTTGTGTCCACTCCACCAGATTCCAGTCTGCTTATCCCTAAGTCAATTTCTGACTGTCAAGGACTTCTCGATAATGATGAAGTGATGAATGGTTATGGTAACTCAGGATATCCTAGCTTAGGTGAGGTTGGGTGCGATGATTATTATGTTAGCAAGTCACAGTTTGTTTCATATTCCCCCACAATACAGCAGGCAGTTACCTGGTCAAAAGCGTTTTATTTTGATAGTACGGCACCCGATTGGGACTTACCATATCGGACAGTATTATATTCAAATGTTGCACTCGATGCATTATCCAAGACATCAAAGGATCCATTGTCTGCATGGAATAATGCATACGCCAGTGCACTTTATTTCAGGGCTTTTGCTTTTTACAGTCTGTCTCAGATATTTTGTGCTTCCTATGACAGTTCAACGGCCACGTCAGATTGGGGGTTACCACTAAGAATGCAGGCGGATGTTAATGAGAAATTGACCCGTTCGAAGATGGCTGATACCTATGGCCGAATCATCTTGGATTTGAAAAATGCACTTAGCGTGCCGTCGCCAGATTTTCCAATGGCTCCTCCACAACATGCAACTAGACCTTCCAAAGCTGCCTGTTATGGATTGCTTGCAAGAGTTTTTCTCAGTGCTCGAAATTACGCAAAGGCTTTGGCTTATTCCGACTCCTGCCTGCAAATAAGTAGCAATTTAATGCAGTATGATACAATCACAGCAACAAGTCCATTTCCGTTTCGCAGGAACAACCCCGAGGTGATTTTTCTGGCGGCGTATTACGGGCAAGGGCCTTCTCAGAATTACTTATCGTATGTAGACAGCAGCCTTGTCGGGTCATACATGAATGGTGATCTGAGGAAAAAGCTGTTTTTTACGAGCGATAAGTATTTTGTTGGGCGATATGACGAATCTGGATATAGTTTCTGTGGCTTAGCTGCCGACGAAATGTATTTAACCCGGGCTGAGTGCTACGCTCGATCGGGGGACAAGGACAAAGCGATGAATGACCTTAATTACCTGCTTAACGCAAGATGGATGAAAAATTCGTTTGTTCCTCTAACTGCCATTGACACCAAGGATGCACTATTTAAAATTCTGTCTGAACGTCGGAAAGAGCTACTCTTTAGAGGTCTACGTTGGACCGATTTGAGACGTCTCAATAAAGACTCCGTGACATCAATCTCGCTTACGCGTAATGTTAATGGTCAAAATTATTATTTGAGTCCGAATGATCCAAAATATGTTTATCCAATCCCGCAGACCGTAATAGCATTTAATCCAGGGATGCCCCAAAATGATCGATGAGTGCTACCTGAAATTTCTTGAAGCAGCAAACAGGTCGCCCTGAATCATCTGGTGTAACTTGGCGGCCTTTTTTACCGCGTTTGGTGCAGGGTCGGTCTTCAAGTCCGCAGTTGATGGGTGGATTAATGGTACGTCCGTATTTTTCGAGGCCGTTAAGTTGCTGAACAGTTGTGTCAAATCAAAACAGCGCTCAATGATAATATGGGTTACGTTGTGCTGGATCTGAAGATGACCTTCAACACACAGAAGCTTGGCGTTATTGACCGGTTTTCGAAATTCATTATAAACATTTTTCCAGGCGATGAGGTTGGTATTGCCAACCTCATCCTCAAGGGTGATAAAGCATACACCTTTCGCTGTTCCCGGTCGCTGTCGAACGAACGGCAGACCGGCGAACCGGACGAAGTCGCCATTTTGTTTACTTTTCAACTCTTCCGACGACGTACACCCCAGCGCCTTGAGGTGAGGCCGAATGTACTGGAGTGGGTGTCCGTTCAACGAGAAGGTAGTAGCCGCATAGTCGTGAACGACATTCTCCGAGTCCGATATCGTAGGAAGAGTAGCTGGTTGCTCAAAGGTGCTTTCCGACGGATGTCCCTTGAATAAGCCGATGGGGCGATCATCAAGTGCCGCGACTTGCCACAGGGCCTCACGTCGTTTAAGACCCAGCGACCCAAACGCATCTGCCTTCGCCAACTGGATCAGCGCGGCCTTGAGGACACCAATGTCGTGAACACCTTCCACCGGATTGGAGTAATCCGCAAACACAGGAACGATTCGCTGATTTTGTGAAAAAATTCTACCCCTCACAGGACTTGGCGGCTATAACCGATCAAATACAGCAATGGATTAAACGATAAAGTATACGAGAGCTTCAGAGTTAATTTTAGCAGTCAAAATTCTATGTCCTAGCCATATTCTTCTTCCTTGCTGTTTCGGCCTCAAAGTCATACGTTATCGTCAAATTGAGCGCCATATCATTCTTTATCAGCTTATCAAATTGCTTTTTTGTAGTCTTAAATTGAATATCCTTCAATTGGATCTTGTCAACTTGTTCTTTTTTAATCGTGTAATGCCGAAGCAAGGCTAGGATCTTAGGATTATCAGTCTTTGTCTCGTAATTAGTAAAATCATTCGATCGGATAACTTCCTCTGCAATGGCTCTTTCTTCATTATCTAGCAAATTATAAGTGTTTCTCCAAGCTTTAGTAAAACCATTGCCTTCAAAAAAGTATCGATAAATGATATATTCCTCCGGCATGTGTAAGATTTCAAAAAATTCCTGTAGGTTTCGGCCAAACGCTTTTTCAAAAAACGAATTGCCGGGAGCAACGATACCCTTTGTAACATTTAATATCGATTGAATCGCACGGATAAATTTTCTGTTCCATTTTTTCCCTATATAGTCTCTATGTTTTGCATCCTCACCAAACAACGGGATATACTTCATTGGGAAAGAAAATATTTTCGTACCCAGCTCAGCATTCAGTTTCACATTTATTTCAAGGCGTTTATATAACTCTTCCGGACTGTCGTTAAAATTGTAAAGAATATAATTTGAAAGCTCTGTTAAACCATATTTGGCTGCAAGTCTTACAGCATTTTCATATTTGTCCTTAATTCCCCAATAATCAAAAGCAATCCTAAGTGGACGGATTGGAATTTCACTCATTAACTTCATTAATTCATCTGTGACATATCTTGCGTCTGTTCCTTGGTTAAAGTCAACATAACGGTTACGTGGAGATTTATTTCTGTACTTTTCATAAATATCCTTTAAGTCTTTGTAAGCATTCAATAAGCCCACTTTTGTAGTCGCCTCAAATTTTATAAGGTTATTTTCCTCCAAGATATTATAGTACTGCTGTTGAACACCGCCTCGTAAACGTGGTAACAGCTTATGATACAGCTTATGGCTTCTTTTTATGTATGCCGTATCATTTAAGCCGTTTCTTAAATTTCTTATCGCTATGTCTAATTGATTTGGTTCTATAAACGTTGCACCACTGTGAAACCCCATTTCCTTTATCTCGGCAATTATCTCGGGAAAATTAGGTGAAGCTAGAACGTTATTGTCCATTAACAACAAGTGCTGCTGCTCACCATATATTTCCTTTATTTCACCAAACTTGTCAATAGTTTCAATTTTGGGTTTATATACAGGTTCTAGGATTGGGACAGAACAAAAAGCGCACTTCCTGGTGCAGCCCTTTGTCATAAATGTGAAATAAGCGCTGCCGGTAGGGTATTCGTAGTCAATTTCATCAAGAATTGAATAGTCCAAGGGGAGATTATCAATTATTAATCCTTTAGCCTTGGGATGCTCCGGGTCGAGGATTCCTGGCTTATCTAATAAGCCCCGCTGTGGTGTGATACCCGTTTCAAGTTCCAATTCTTTGTGCAACAACGAAGCCAGGACTCCTCCGATTTTCAACTCATTCTCTGTTTTAACAAGGTGTTTGGCGTAATGAATTGTTTCAACAGTGATCTTCCAGTAAAAAGTAAAGAGGGTAGTTACATAAACTCTATCCCATTTTGGAAACTTATTGTATTCCTTTTTTCTATAAATCGTTGCAAAACTTTCAAGACAACCCAAAACAAGCTGCTTGTAACGGGAATTGGGATAAACAAACAAGTCAAGTGTTTCAGCGTTCTTCTTTTTTATATACTCCCTGATTGATTTAAACGATTTTGCCCAATCCCTTTTTTCATCAATTCTGCTCAATTTAGCAACACAGCTTTTCGTCAATTCGTCCAATACTAAATCCTTCAAATCACCCTTGAAGAATTTTACTTTATCGCCCAGCAGCCGATGATATGTAGCAATCTTCATCAATCCTATCGGGGGATACTTGTTCTTATATGGAGGTTCTATTAAAATAATTTTTCTGCTCATTCTACTTATATTTCTCTATTATTTTCTTTTTTATTAATTCAGACGTATTAAAATCGAGTTCTTCCTCTAGAATTTCAAAAATCTCTAAAACAACTTTCTTTTGGTCAGCATTGAGATTCGCTAAGTTGGGAGGATCATATTTGCTGACCTGAAAATTTGCCGCGCCTAGATGTTCTATATTAATATCATTTTGCTTAATGATACTTTCATACAAGACCTTTATATTAGAATAACTGGCGGCTTTATTATGGATCTTTTCTATTACTTTCTTTGCCTTCAGTGCTTTTCCCTCAAGTTCTTTCAGTTTATTTAAATGGTAGGTTTCAGTCGCTTCATTTTCGAATTCGCCCTTATGACCTTTAAAATCTTCAAAAGCATCCTTATATTTAATAATCTCGCTTAGTCTATTATGAAGTTTCGACGCTGTCTGAGCCAGCCTGTTTTCAAGATTTTGTTGCGTAAAAATGTCTTTTGCATTTTTTTCAAACTGTTGGTAGATTGCATTTTCTGTAAAATAGTCTCGCCTGGCATTTGGAACAAAACCGTCACTAAGGGTATGTATTTCGCCGATGAATCGCAAATTCGTTCGCTCAGCATCGAAGAAACGTTTGCAAGTAGACTCATCACCAATCGCAATATTCTTAGTCCGAATCCTAATCCCTCGCTCTTTATTCTCCTCAAAAATAATCGTGTTTGAAAAGTCTCTGTATCCATACCAGCAAATCGCAATAAGCTCCTCGTCATCATTTCGAATGTCAACAAAATCAACTCCGACCAAATTTGAGATTGTACCGTTTTCCTCCGTAAAGCTGTTCTTATATCCTTTAAATATTATATTGCCATTTAATTGAACATTATATTCATCAAGTGTCAGATTTCGGCTTGTGAGGTAGATTTTAATATCGTCTGTGAAAGAAAACGAACTACTAAATGGCACTGGAGCAACCATCGACAAATAACTGTTTACTTCTGCCACGTTAAGCACCTTATCACTAAACACCTCTTCGAGGATAACTCTAAAATAATGTTCGGAGGCATCCTCCTCTTCCCGTTCTATAGTTGTTATAACGCTTATTGCAGCAGCAGCATCTTTTGAATCCTTTCGATCTTCAATAATTCTTTTTAATAATTTGGCATCAAGAATCATTCTAGAACGAATAGATTCGCCGCTATAACTTGTTTCAAATACCAATCTATTACAGTAGCCTAATCCCCCTAAACGTCCAATACCTCTAAACCCTTTTTGCCGTTTGACATCTTTTTGAGAGTTTGCTACATCTCCTAAAAACTGCAATACATCATCCGTGGAGATCCCTGTGGCATTATCAGATATCCTTATTCTATGATTTGAGGGATCAATTTCGATTTCAATTTTACCTTCAATTTTATTCTTCAATATTTCCAACTGTACCGCTTCATCTATTTGGTCAGCCGCATTTTGAATGTATTCTCGGAAAATAAACCTTGCATCGTCATACATCCCCGATGTTAAAGTCTCTAATACGGTTTTCCCTATAATGGGATTAAAATCTTCTGCCATTTTTATTGAATTTAGCTTTAATGCTGGGAGGTATGTTTTCTCCCTCATCGGATAAATCAAAGCCATGAAAAACCCTTTCACTAGTACCTACAAATACAACGTAGACTTCATTATCGGAATCATAGTTGAAATAGTCGCCATCCAGTAGAATTGCCGAACTTAATAACTCTTGAGCATTGGTGATGTCTCCCAACCTTTCATTATAACAACTTAATGGCGAAACCTTTCCTCCTGTTTTGTAAGCATTATGTTTCGGATTATGTTCAAATTTAATCTTGTGATCGTCAAAAAACTTAATGATATCCTCTTCAGAATTGTAACAAAGAGTATCAATACTGTTTACGTTATTCTGGGTGTCAAAAATTGCCAAATTGTTATTAGAATTGTAAAAATAATGATAGGTAATAAATTTATGGACTGGGTTATTATTATAGTAGATATGATCAATCTGGCATTGGACTTCGTCTATAACCCCCTGGCTATAATATGTTTTTATGATTGTAGGACTGGTCGAAGTAGATTCCATCTCCACTTCACTGTATAGACGCCAATTACTTACGGTATTTATCAAGAAGGACATGGTTAATCTCTCGAAATCTCTACTTATTGTATTAGCCATAGCATAGGGGAATTCAGCCATAATTAAATGATATAAATCCTGCCTAAATAGTAATGGGGTTTTGGCTTTTTCAATTTGTTCAAACATCGCAGGCATCATTTTTATGAGATGATAATAGTTATGCCTTCGAGTATTAAAGTCATTATTGCTCCATATAAAAGTGGACATATCAATTGCTGCAGTAAAATTCATTGTTCCTTTTTTTGTAACTTTTTTTTCATTTGGGCTTTTAATATAGCCTTAAGTTCGACATCTGCCTTCTCAATAAAGTCGTCTGGAAAGTAATCTAATGCACCAAAATCGTCAATACCGATATTTCTAAAGAGCAAGTCTTTAGGATTGGTTTCGATAAATGTTAGTCCAATTTCCTGTGCTACTATGTTTTCCTCGTCTTCAGCAATCCGTCTTCTAAGTCTAGTAATTAAATGATCGCTATGCGTCTCAATTAAGACCCTTTTCCCTTGCAAGACGATAGCAATCAAAAAATCGAATAGCTGACTTTGTATTTTTGGGTGCAAATGAATTTCCGGTTGTTCGAGAATAAGCATATGCCCGGTTTGGAGTAATAAGCCTTCCACAACTATTGGGAAAATTTGGCTAAGCCCGAAGCCAACGTGCTTGATTGTCGATTCTATGCCTGTTTGATTTCGCACATAAATAATGTATGAATCAGATGTCTTTTTGGAATAGATATCTTCGCACAATTTGAATTTCTCGCATAGCCAGTATTTAACTGCGTTCAAGAGAGAGTCGCTTTTTTTTACAAATCGAGTCGTATCGTTTTCTTCTTCTATCAGTAAGTAATCTATCTGCTGTTCGGAATGTTCAGAAAAAACTTCGGCTGCATATTCTCCGGTGATACCCACAGTTGTGTTATGTCCTGTGTTTTTATATTCATCTTTAGGCAGCTCTCGCAATGGTCCGATATAGTCGACTTGCTTAAAGAAATCAATAATAATCGCTTTAATACCTTCAAGTTTAGGAACCTGTCTGGAGCTATTTCCGTTAATTTCAATTTCATAAGTTGAAGGGAATACTGACGAGTAACTAATATTTTTTATTTGATATTTTCCTTCTTCATAAAATAAACTTTCATTAAATACTCCCGTATTTGCTACAATCGAAAAACCGCTTAGGTCGTTATTAAACGTAATAAATTGCTCGCCTTTACTTGAATCAGGCAAGATAAAGCGTATATCAAATTCCGAAATTATAATCTTATTATTTACAAAATCGAATTGAATGCTAATAGAAAGTGTAGAATATCCTATTGCCTCATAAAAACTAATTTCGTCAAAATGGCGATACTCTGTCAGTTCGCTTTTATCAAACTTAAAGGCCACTTTCAACTTATTAGCGATGGCCTTTCCTCTAATGACATCCAGATAGTTTTTGGCTTTAAATAATTCGCCATTTAAGACTAATGGAAATTGAGGGGAATCCAGCTCGATCGTTTGTTTAAGCAGTAATAGCAGTTGAATAAAGGAAGATTTTCCGCTGCTATTTATACCGGACAATATTGTTAGTGGCTTTATTTCATAGTCCACCAAAGACCCTATAGATTTAAAATTGTAAATTGATATTTTCATTTTAATTCCTCCTCGATTTTTTGAATCAAATTCTCGGCAATATCAGGATCAAGGACCTCCCTAATGATCGAAAAAATTCTACCGGTAAATTTGCGCTGTTCCTTATTTAAGCTACTTAGATTGTCTATTCTTAGCTTTGGCTTTCTATCACTTACTGGAAGGACAATGGAATCGATTCCGGACTTCACATCTTCATTTACGATCCTACTAAGAATGCGCTTAACCGGCTCAATTGCACTTGTATCTTCCTCGATTTTTTCAATTTTTGTTTTCGCCTTTACCGCTTCTTCCTTTTTTCGTGCAAATTTTTCTCTATACTCATCATGTTCCTTTTTGTCAGTGAAACCAATCTCGCTTTTCTGCCTAAATTCATCCTCGAATTCTTTAAGATCATCAATCTTTCTAAGGGAGCTATTTATCTCCGAAGCTGTATGACATAATTTATAAATATCGTAATGAAAATAACTCCGAAGTTTTCCCTCAAATTCGGCATGAATATCATTTTCGACGAAGTAATCTCTTCTGGAATTAGGGATCAAATCCGGGTGAACACAGTGGATCTCTCCAAAAAAGTAAAACTGGAAGCGTCTATCCCTATGCAATCTTAGCAATGTGTATTCATCACCTACCTGAATGTTTGATTTTCGGAGTCTGAATCCACGCATAAAATTTACTTGGTTCAACGACTGATTTTTCTCAGAAATACTATGCCATCCCCACAATAATAACTGCCCATCGCTGGCATAAGATTTAAAGAAAACTACATCAATTACCTGGTCGTATGGCGCTTGGCTTTCATCTTTTTTGATATACGTCGAATACCCTTTAAATAGTTGCTCGGTATTCAGATAGATTTTGTATTCATCGAAATTTACTTTGTCAGCTTCTGCTTCTTCATAAATCTTTGACTTAAAGATGAACCTTGTTGCATAAGGTAATGGGGCTACCATTGATAGATATTCCTCAATTTCCTTTTTATCTAACAGGTCATCATTGGTCACTTCAACCAGCGTGACTTTGAAATAATGTTTTTCTGAATCCTCCTTATGTGATTCAAAGTTTGTAACTTGTTGGATCACCGACACAGCTTCTTCCTTAGATTTACGATCATTGATTATCTTTTTCAACATGCGGGCATCCCAGGTAAGTATAGACTTGACCGACTCACCTTTAAAAGATGTTTCAAAAATCAGTTTTTCGCAATAAGCCAAGCCTCCTAGCCGTCCTATCCCACGAAAACCTTTATCAACCCCTCTTTGTTTAGTTGACTGAGCGATATTCTGAAGTATGGGAAGCACATTATTTTGAGCGATGCCAGTAGCATTATCCTCAATTACAATTAATTTTTTATTCGGGTCGATATCAATATGAATTTCTCCCTGGTCTTTAGTAATTAAACCTTCCTTCACTGCCTTATCTATCTGGTCGGCCGAATTCTGGATATATTCTCTGAAAATGAAACGGGAATCCTCATACATACCAATTGTAAGAGATTCGATTACGTCTTTTCCAATAACAGGTGTAAGCTGTTTATCCATTCTTAAATTGTTTGTATGAAGGTTTTGGGAATTTCATATTTAATAATGATCTGAACACTGGATTCTGAATTATATATTCCCCCTGTTTTAATCTCGTCAACATAGATTTATAAACAGGAGGTATATACTGGTAGTCAGGCTTTGAGACTTCAATGGCATTAGTTCTTCCATATGCATGTGTTGCACAGTTGCCTTTTATTCTGTCATGTATGTCATTCTTAAACTGTTCTGCAGAAAACAAAATAATCCCTAATGACCTGCCCCTTTCAGTAATATCTAGTAACTGTCGCAGGATAGGTGAACTCTTTGGCACGTCTTTCGAGGCATATTTATTTAACTCGTCAATAAAAACAATAATCTTCGAGGGTATGTCAGATTCTTTCCTGTCTTCAATCTGCCCAAGTTTTAACTCATAGATATATCTCATTACATCTCCAAAAACAAACCCTTGAGTTTCTTCGTCAAGCTTGGCAATATCCACAACTAACATATCATTCTTTTGAATGTCCTTTATAGCATCTTCCAGTCTTGTTTCTTTCTTAACCTTATTAACGCTATTCTGAAAGAAGGTGGTATTCTCTATAGTTTTTCTAAACAGCCGGTAAAACTTTCGCCAACTTAAAACAGTAATTTCTTTCTCCTTACCTGTTTTACCTGCTTGCGTATGTTCATAGACTTCCTTTAGCAAATCTCCCCAATTCGTAATATCCTTGAATCCACCCTGCCCAGTTACAATATAATTGACAATGGATTCCATTGTTTGATTCGGATCATCAATATTTGAAAATAACAAATCAATGCTTTCCTTATCCTGTTCAAAAATGTATTTGTAGATAAATGCCTTATTAAGCTTTAACTGGCTGTCTATATCCTCCTTCCTGCCATATGTTGATGTGATAATATCTTTGGAATACGGGTAGTAGTATTTTACCTGGGTAAAGGGATCACTTCTCAGTCCAAGCATCTTATAAATGCGCTTATCTTCTTTTGTTAACTCATCATTGAATTCGTCGATCGCAAGCAAGTCCCTACCTTTCACATTCATAATAACAAACGCCACAGATTCTCCTCCTTCTTTGAGCATGTATTTTTCTTGAATTGCTTTCAGCAAAAACATTGCATAAGAAGTCTTTGATGCAAGGCCCGAAATACCCGAAATATTTAAGTGGGCTCCCTCTGGCCCGATTAAAAAATGTGAATTAAAATGCACTGGTACAGTGATGTTATTGGGTGGCTCGTACATCTCAATATACCCACAGGGCAGAGGGTTTTTAATGTCTTTTAAGCCTAAAGCCTCTAAAACATCATCTTCTGTAGCCAAACTTACGGGATGCCCGTCCAATACCGGAGTATAAATCCCATGAGAATTGCCAACCACCCTGGCCGTTACATAATTCATTCCTATCCGTTGGGTGTATTGTTGATAATTTACGTCTCCGAAATCGCTTGAGATAAAGCCCGCCAGAAAACTTGAGTTATCCGTGAGGTGTGAAATCTCTTCGACCACTCCAAACGTCACGGATCCCTTTAAATGGTTCACCTTAACAACATCGAATGGCTTTATAATTAGCTCCTTGTCTGTCCAGAAATAGAACTCATCAACCGTTGTCGGAACTTTTTCTGTCGCTATGATCTTTCCAATTAGTTTCATTCAAAATAAATTAAGGAAGTGGAGGTCGCTTAAGTATTGGCTTTTTAAAAATTGTTCAGTCAGATAAATCGGATACAAATGATTGGCCCAACGACTATCTTTTCCATAGCATACTGGATTGCGCTCATTTATTATGTTTGCCGTAATAATATCAATCAAATCCGTATCTACACCTTCCTCATTTTCTTTCTCAGTGATCAATATTTTTTCAATCTTAACAACACCGGCAAATGGGCTTTCGGTTCTCTTATGATCTCTGATCCTCACGTACCATATACTGAACTTGTAATCACCTAAAAATGATTGCTTTTCCAAATCATGCTGAAACATAAATGCAGGTGTCCTGCTATACAATGCCAAATTTGCGATGGCCGCGGCGTTGCTCTTATTACTTTTATCTTTAAACAATTCTGGATTAAAAGATTTTGAGACGCCGATAACCCTTCTGTAGTTATTTTTAATCTTGGTCAGCTCTTTGTACTCGCCTGTTTTCATTGGCTTATACTGCAAGGAACCGTCTTTTAATAAATAGTTATTCTCATTCAAAAGATTTTTTGCCGTCAGTTTTGCAACGATCTTTTTTTCACAATCAATCATTTCGTCCTGTATCATTGCAATGCCAAGGTGTTCGTATTTCTTATTCTCTACATCCCCAATGGTATCCAGCTTTCGTGAAGAATATGAGAGCATCTTAGAAAACTTTACTCCGGTTTTCTTTACTCTATCTACGTTATTGATCTTATTAGTGAGGTTATTAAAAAAAAGTTCGGAATTCTTCACTTCCGGGTTTGCTTCTGATGGCAATGAGATTACTAAGCTATTCTCGACCTCCCTGGATTTGAATTTACTCGGTGATTTTCGTTCACAGCAAGCAACCCCGATTTGACCGGCCATGATTGGAAATATTCTGCGATTTATTTCAATGTCATCAACTTTGTAAGTTCGTCGAGAGCCATCCAAAAAGAATTTAAATAGGGGTTCATCATTAGCAATTTTATTTGCAAAGACTGTCAAATCCTTTGGGTTTTTTAAGGTTGTATCTGTTTCACCATATCGATCCTTAATCGGAGTTAGATCCTGGTTATCTTCATAAGCTATGGTAGGTATAGTAAACTCCTCATCCGCACAGTATTTGTAGGATTTATAACAACTCCCGTTCGTTGCGTCTTCCAATAAGGATAAAATTTTGTTCATCGGAGAATTATTATTTATTTAAGGTCGGCTCAAATAAATCTCTAATGTCAACCTTCAGTATTATGGATATTTTGTAAAAGGTTTCTACAGGCGGCTGCTTGCTATTAGTTGTCCATCTGGAGACAGTACCTTCAGTTACACCCAATTGGTCTGCCAGCCACCTATTAGTTCTGTTTTTGTCCGCTAAAATCACCCTTAACCGATTAATATTAAGCTTATCCATTTGTCGCAAACTTATGTTGGTATTTCAAATATAATGATCATTAAATGCTTATATTTCAACGAGTGATGTCATATTGGGATCATGGTTTGCGCTATAAGGATGAAAACTTGTTTTATATTGCGTAAATATGTATCTTTAAGGGTGCTAAAAAATATGTCACAATTATTTAATGATAGTTGAACTCAAGAGTCGCAGCCCTCGAGACGGTAAGGACTAACCCACGTCTTTCTTTTTGCCCTTGCGTTGGTGGGTCCTATAGAAATTTCGACAGCATCGTTCTCAACCAAATTCACGCTGTATGAATGCCCAGGATACCAACCCACGATCATCAGCCCAGTCTGACAACCGTCCTCCTGTTAGCTCCCTATTCCCAACGCCTCCTACCTTCGACCAAGAGCTAAAAGAATTTATTTGGCAGTACTGCGACCTTGTTTACACCTGCATAGCCAGGTTGACAGGGTTTTCGGATTTAGACGTGCTGGAATATCTAACCGGACAGGTCATACTTGACCTATGGAACCAATGGGAAGTTCTATCGAAGGACCAAAGACCGGGGATCTACATATTCAAGATACTGCTGCAACAAGTATTATTTATTTAAAAGAGCAAAGTAACGAAACCCGAATCCGGTTACTTCAAAGTATTCTCCTTATTGATCCAGCTTGCTACGATCACATTATAAAAACTGAAAGGGGGTCAATCCAGCGGTAAAGCCGCTGGACGCCGGTCCGTTTTCCTTGCGGGGGCTAATGAGTTCATGGACGGCCGGCGAGGCTCTACCAGCTGTACCATCTGTTGACCAAACCGGCTAAATAGCCCTTTTCGCTCCCGATTTGTCCTTAAGAAAAGGACATTCCTTCCTCGGTTTAGACCCGCGGCCGGATGACGGCCTGGCTGCTCGCGGCGTCGTGTATCCATGACGTAAAGGTATGGTATTCCGTAATCTCCGTAATTTTACTGAATGGCATCCATTTGGAAAGAAAACCCTACCCGCGCCGACCTGGACGAGGTTCTGGAGGGCATGTATACTATCGGGAACGAATGTCGTAAACAGCTACGGGAACAGGTAGCACCCGATGACATTGAAAGCGTATATTTTTTAGGGCTCCTGGATCGGTCTACAGCCTTCGCGGATGATCTCGGGCACGTCCTGGGTCATGCCCGTACCGATTCACTGACGTCGGTTAACGTGATCGGGCGGTGTATCATGGATGATTTTATTACGTTGCAATATGTGCTGGGATCCCCGGATCGTAAAGAAGAAATTTATAGGCTGAACGCAAACGCTTTCCACAAGTCGCTGGAAAAGCTGAGGAACCTGATGGTGGTTAATCAAAACGTATATGAAGGTAAATTTCCGTACTATCCTACCCCGGAGCTGATAAAGGATACCGAGGCCAAGTATTTCGCGAGGGGTGACAGCGGAAACTATCTTTTGCCTGGCTCTACGGCAGAAGATTTGAAGTTCAAAAAAACAATCCAGCTGACCCAAATGGCGGAACGTGCAGGCAGCAAGACTAATGACGATGTCGGAAGGGCTTTTTATTTTTGGGGAATATGGTCCGGTTACGTGCATTATTCACCCATGACGTTCGGTATGGAAATGCAAGACCAGGAGGACGCGGAGAACGTTAATAAACGACTGCAGGAGCTTTTTATAACGCTATGGCGCATTGTACGCGAGGCGTTGAAGTACTTCTTGGTAGAAAAAAAGATCGTGATAAAGGTTCCGAAGATAGTCGATCTGTTTCAGTTTGATAAATAGGATTACGTCGTGGAGACGCATGTTTGCGATCCCCGGCTGCTGAGGAACGTAATTGTCTTTCCAAGACCGAGTATAGCCGCGCAGCTCTCCAATTTCGATGTATGAAGGCAATGCAGCCAACGTTACGTCCTGCAAATCATTTGCCCAATGCTGGAGGCTTGCCATATCGTCCCATCCGGTTGCTGTGGGTGAAGGAATCGGGACGATGACCTGCCGTTTATATGGTATGCTGGCAACATAAAGCGGCATCACTACTGCGATGGTCTGCAATTCTTTGGGTTCTGAATAAAGACGAGACCTTCCGGGAGGGCGGGGTTCTCTGGAATATTGGCAAGGTAGCCGCTGGGCAGCGGATACTCCAAGTTCCCTGCGATGACCTCGCGCATCTTTGCGGCATGCTCGGACAACGCGAATTCATAACCCACGGAATGAAACATATAGAGGTAGGCCGATTTTAATATAGCGCGCGCAATAAGATCGGGCTTTGGTTCAAACAACGTGGTCGTGATCGTATAGTTGTGGTCGGTCTTTGAATCGACCATCCACTTGTCCAAAGGCGGGATGGGTTTGTTGTGTGGCTTGACGTCTATTTCCACCATGCCCGAGCTGTCGACGGTGACCTTTCCGGTTCACTGTTCATTGCGAAATCTTCACCAACATATCCTCCATACTGAAATGTCGCTTCCTAGCTGACCGATCTTTGCTTTTGAAAAAATCGCCAAGCTTCCCTAACAACTCCATTATCCCTTCCCCTTCAGCCTCTACCCAGCGCCCCGCCCCAGGCGCATCCCGCCGGGAGCCCGAACAGGGCTCCCTTTTTTTATCGTCATGCCTCAGCTATCCCTCCGATTAGCCTCGAAAAAAGCCCGGACCTGGATTCGCAATCTTCCTCCAAGCCTGGATATTTTCAAAAATTCTTACTCAACACTCCCTCCATACTGAAAACCCGGCTCTTTGCCGACTGATCTTTGCTATAGAACAATCCGCCGTGCTTATCCAATTCCTCGTTTGCTTTCCTCTTCTCTTCACCCCAAACCCAGCGCCCCCTGCCAGGCGTTGCTTCCCTGGGAGCCCGAACAGGGCTCCCTTTTTCTACGCCTCAATTCCCTACATCTCATCCTACACTTTAAGCAGACAGCCCATAATCAAAAGCCAGGAAATTTAAAAATCTTGCCTAACACCTTCTCCATACTGAAAAACCGCTTTCTCTGCGTCCGACATTTGCTTTGAAGAAAATGATCGTCCCTATGTCAAACGCGCCCAACTATCTAATAGAACAGTTTGCCAAGCTGGGCTTCGACTACCAAAAGCTCGCACCCAGTCACCGGGAGATTCACCAAGCCCTTTCGGTATACGAGACAAAGATATTTGATAGTCGCACAGCCCGTCCTACGGACTATTTCCATTTTGCGTTCGAATTGTGGCGGAAAACCCCCGATGATCCACTTAAGATAGCGTGCCTCTCGGTTGGCCTTATTGGGCAGGGGCCGCACTCCAAGGAAGATCTGTTGGCCTCTGGATATTATCACATTGATCAAAGCCCTATTCCGCCTATGGAGACGATTATAAAGGACTTACTCACTATTCAAAAACGTATCGAGGCAAGTCGAAAATTCAACATGGGCGGCGATTCCTCTCCCTCCCCTCAGCCGAGGCAAAACCCTGGCAAAAGAAGGAAACGGTAAGCCGCCCGCCAAAAAACAAGAACACGCAATAACACAACTAAAATGAAACCACAACATGACTCCCAGAATGGAAGCCAGGATTTGCAATATTTGTCGAATGATCCTGGACTTGAGAAAGAATTCAGCGACCTTGGGTTTGACCTGAAAAGCATTGACCTCATCCACACGGGCTCAGCTGGACCTTTTATTGTACTTACACATCACTACCCGCTTGGGAAAGCTGAAGAACCTGTTTACCTCCTCGAAGTTCGGTTTCTTGTTGCCCACCGAGATAGAATAGGAGACATTATGTATTTGGGCGAGGAGAACAGCGCTGACCAGCGCATCATCGCGATCCAGGCAGCCTGCATCAACGCGTTGGACACAATTGATACTAGCCCGCGGTTCGTTTTTGAAAAGACTTATACGATAGGCTATGGCTCATTGCCGAATAAGGCATCTATACTTGCTGATATCCTTCAGGGGCAGCGATCGAGCATGCAGCAGCTTCAAAATATCCTCAAGTTTTTCCAAGCGTCAAAAGCAGTCAAGTTCTAATTTCTCGATAATCTAATGCGACCCCATGTACTACATTTGTAAATTCCGAACTTCTTGGTCCATTTTCGATGAGACCGGTCAATCTGATCAAACTCTCGAAGCTGAGGACATTGACAGGGTCAAGAAATATTTTGCCGGACTACTCGAAGAGGCTAAAATTCTAACAGGCCTGCAAATTTCTGCCTTGCCGACGAATAAACGCCTTCCCGTGATCGAACCTCAGCAATTCCTCATTTGCAAACTATTCAGCAAGTGGGTGATTTTCGATGGGAACATCCAGACCGACCGCTGGCTCGATACCGCCGAGATTGCCTGGATAAAAAAGCTCATGCCTGATCTTGTCAGCCCGGCACAAAACACCATCAATCTTCTAGCCACCACCATTCAACCGGCGAAGCTCCTCCAACTCTCCCTGGGAGGAAGCGCAGCGGTCCCGAGTAAGATTATACCCAAACCGGCTTAAGCCGAGACCAAATCCGGGAGTCCCATCGGAACCTACATAGGCTACCTATCCATATCGTTTACATATTAATACCTCCAGCCATGTCCACTTACAATGAATACCTTCACCACGACTTCAAGCAGCTCGGATTTCCCGACTACATCAAAATGCTCGACAGCGAGCTTCGTCTGAACGATATCAGCTTCCTGTTCACCCGCCAAAATCTCCTCGATGCCCCGTTTTTTGGGAAATTTAACACCGAATTCCGATTTGGCGTGGTCCATCCTTCCGAGGATAGTGGCAAACGACCTTATATATCGCTAATCCAATCCAGCTTGCTAGACGCGAGCATCGAAGATCACCGGCTCGCCGTCCTTCACACCCAGCTTTATTACCAACCCCTTCCAAACCGCCAGGCAATCAAGCAAGACATCCTTCAATCTTTTGAAGATCTTCTTCGTCATAATATATCGACACTTAACCTCATAAAACCACCTAATGCAGCGGAAAATCTTGAGATACTTGCCGCCCATGTAAGAAAGCGATGACCCGTCCCGCTATGCCTTATCTACTTAGCCTTCCATTCCTTGCCGCCCGCTAGGGCGGACGCTACGCGCGTAGCGCAGCAAGTCCTTCATTGGGAGGGCGCGCCTTTCCGCGCCCGGCAAGATGTAGTAATGTCCACTAAAATGATTTCTATCTGCCCCTAACGGCAAGTTACTTACCAACCCACACCATAATATATATATGCAATCATGGCCCGAAAGAAAATTTCAGACGCTGCGCTCCTCAAACACCGGGTTACTACAAAGATCAACGATCAAACCTATTTGAAGCTGCATCGTCTCCTGGACCAAAATCCACAAAATGATATGAGCCGTCTGGTGCGGGCAATCCTAACTAACCAGCCCGTCCGGGTCTTCTCTCGCGACATCACTTTGGACAACGTTATGGAGGAGCTTAGCCGTCTCCGTACCGAGATAAAACACATCGGTGTCAATATCAACCAGATCACCAGAAAATTCAATAGCTACCCGGAACCCCAACGCAAGGCTTTCTATGCCAAATTGGCCTTTCAGGAATATCTCGCCATCGAACCCAGGATCACCCAATTGATTAACATCATCACTCCACTCGCCCAAAAATGGTTGCAAGAATAAATATGCGAAAGTCCATCCAAAAGGCCCTCAATTATAACGAGGCCAAAGTCCGTGCTGGGGTAGGAGAACTCCTGCTCGCCTCCGGCTTTGGCTGCGACATAGCCGAACTCAACTTTCACGAAAAGCTCCGCCGCTTCGAACTCCTCAACCAGCGGAACGAATGGGTACAGAAAAATACTCTCCATATCTCTCTCAACTTTCCTCCGGGAGAAGATCTGCCGGCTGAGACATTGCAACGGCTCGCTTTTGACTACATGGATCGAATTGGATTCGGGGAACAACCATTCCTGGTATACCAACACCACGACGCAAAACATCCCCATATCCACATAGTGACCAGTTGCATTCAACCTGACGGCAATTCTATCAACGTTCATAACATCGGCCAGGAACTCTCCGAACCTGCCCGAGAAGCGTTGGAGCAAGAATACGGTCTCATTCGGGCTAGAGGTCGGGAAAATCACCTTCACAACGCAGGAGACTCCGACTTGGCCTCCAAGGTCCAAGAAGTGACCGGCAGCTACAAATTCGGTTCTCTCGAGGAACTCAACGCTGTTCTCGCACAATCCAGCATTTCGGCATGGCCGGGCGCCCCCGGCAGCGCCATCCGTAGTAACCGCGGATTAATCTATAGCCGGATCGATGCCAATGGCAACCGAATCGGCACTCCTATCAAGTCCAGCGACTTGGTCACCCGGCCCACGCTCGCCTGGCTGGAGAAGCGTTTCCGGGTCAACAATGCAAAAAAGCTCGCCAGTCGGGACCGTACAGCCCAGACGCTTAACTCCGTTCTCGCAGTTCGGAATGGCAGCCCTATTCCAATCCTCCAGCGTTTATCGCAACGTCAAATCAACATTCAGCCCCGGTGGGATGCGGCTGGCAATTTGTTATCCGTATACGTCATTGATAACCGAAATAAGTCGGTCTTCACTGCGGAAGAACTGAATTTAGAGCCTAATGGCCTTATCATTCGCTTAGGCCTTCCGACTGGCTCAACTCCAGTCCCAGAAGCTATCGTTCTTCAATCCGGGCCGTCAGCGAAAAATGCTTCTCGTCACTCCAAACCACCTGAATCATCCCCGGTCTCCAGAACCACCGTTGCGGCAAAGGTTGCCTTTGCCCTCCTCGCCAGTCAGACCGGAGCCCCAGGGCCGGCAGGCGACGAACTTCCCGAAAAGAAAAAGAAGCGCAAGAAAAGATCTCTCTAACTGCCATATACCCTATTTCCTCACCAATACAATCTTCATGCAAAGCGGCGACAATCTGCAGGCCCTCCGAAAAAACCTCGACTTCATCCGGCTTGGGAGCATCATGATACTCCTTATTCATTACTACTCTGTCTGCTATCCCGCTTGGCAGCAGTGGCACTTGACTACATCCATCGTAGACCGGGTCATTGGCAGCCTTTGCCATGGGGTATTCTTCATGTCCGGCATCGAAGGCCCGAAGCTGGCTTCCTTGCTGCTGCTGGCCATCTCCCTTCTGGGCGAAAAAGGAAAGAAGGACGAAAAGCTCACCGTCGCTCCCGTACTCTATTACATTTTCGCAGGCCTGCTGCTTTTCTTCCTTTCGTCTCTGTTTCTACGTCTGTCCATGGATGAGGCCAAACTCGCCATTCTATACATTTCCATTACTTCGGTAGGTTGGCTCTCAATGTTGTCTGGAGGCGCAAGACTTTCTAGGCTCCTGCGGCTCAAGTTTAGCAAAGACATTTTTAACGAACTGAATGAAACGTTTCCCCAGGAAGAACGCTTACTTGAAAACGAATACTCCGTCAATCTTCCCGCCCAATACAAACTGAAAAACAAAATCCGCAAATCCTACATAAACGTTATATCCCCCCTCCGGGCGCTCCTTGTATTAGGGACGCCCGGATCCCGATGGGGGTTAGGGAAAATCCGGAAAATCTTTCTACGTGATCCGACACGTGATCACACAACATATTCAAAAGGGCTTCACCTTCTTCCTCTACGACTTCAAGTTCCCCGATCTTACCCTAATCGCGTACAATACTGCACTAAAAAACCGGGACAAGTACCCCGTGCCCCCTAAGCTATATATAATCAATTTCGATGACCTTTCCCGGTCCCACCGCTGCAATCTCCTCATGCCCGAAACAATGCTCGATATCACTGACGCTACCGAATCTAGCAGAACTATCATGCTCGCGTTGAACAAACAATGGATCCAGAAAACAGGCGACTTTTTTGTCGAATCGCCGATTAACTTCATCACCGCGATCTTTTGGTATCTCAAGATGTACAAAGGAGGGATTTTCTGCACACTTCCGCACGCTATAGAACTGGCTCAGATCGCATACGATGAGCTCTTTCCGATAATGAGCTTAGAGCCATCCTGCGAGCTGCTTTTGAATCCCTTTATTTCTGCCTACGTAGGGGGAGCCCGCGAGCAACTTGAAGGCCAAATCGCAAGTGCTAAGATCGGTCTTGCTCGCCTTGCGTCTCCCTCTCTGTATTATATCCTCAGTGGGAATGACTTCACCCTGGACGTCAACAACCCCGCCGCTCCTAAGATCGTCTGTGTTGGAAACAACCCATCAAAGACCCAGATATATGGAGCTGTGATATCGCTCTGTACTGAACGAATGTTGAAGTTAGTCAACCGTAAGGGACAACTCAAGTCCTCGCTGGTGTTCGATGAATTCCCGACCATTTTCGTGAACAACATCGATAGTCTAATTGCCACTGCGCGAAGCAATAAAGTGGCTACTACCCTCGGCGTACAGGATTTTAGCCAGCTCCGCAAGGATTATGGAAAAGAGCAAGCTGAGGTGATTATGAACGTTTGCGGTAACATTGTTTCCGGCCAAGTGCTTGGTGAGACCGCTAAATCCATCAGTGACCGCATTGGCCGCATTATGCAGGAGCGAGAATCCGTGTCGATCAACTCAAACGACACATCTCTAAGCAAATCCACCCAACTTGAAGCCGCTATCCCTCCCTCACGGATCGCCAGTCTTTCCAGCGGTGAATTCGTCGGGGCTGTTGCTGACGATCCCAAACAAAAGATCAAGCTTAAAGCCTTTCATTGTGAGATCGTCAACGACTTTGAGGCAATCCGGAAAGAAGAAGCTGCCTATGAAGCTCTGCCTGTCATCCGAAACATTACTCCTGAGTTGGTACAACAAAATTATTTCCGTATCAAGGCTGACATCCGGTCGCTAGTCGACAGCGAAATGCAAAAGATCAAAAAAAGCGACCAGTACCGGCATCTGCTGGAAAAGAAGAAACCGGTCACCAAGGGTCCCGCCAGCCTTTAAACAATTTTCATCACTTTAAATCTCCCAAATTATGGCACAAGAAAACAACCAGCCTATTGCCCCACAAGCTGAATTACCGAAGCTCGAAGGCTGGCCATTAGAGAACTTTTCTTACATCATTGATTCGTTGAAGGGTTTTAAGCTCGGAGATGCCTACAATAACGATATTTATGATGCAATGCGGAAAGGTCTTCCCACTTTCGAAGTCTCCCGTGATTTCAACGTCCCGCAATTCGAGGCTATGCGAGACGTCAATATGTCGGTTCCCAAGGAACCGGTCAGGTATAACCTTCGATTTGACCAAATAGATACCGAGCAAGGGAAAATGCACGTCCTCAGCCAAATTGACGCAAGCCTACTGAAGGATGGCAAACCTGATGTTTCGGCAACATTCCGGGTTTTCCAGAAAACTGGTTTTACCGCCCATCAGATGCGAAACTTGCTTCACGAACGCACAGTTGCCCATACCAGGCGGTCTATAAGAACAGGGAAGCCGTATCTGGCCTATACCCGATTAGACATCACTGCGCCTAAAGATGACTATGGAAATAGCCAACTTGACAGCATTCCCGCTTTTCGTCAGGACTATGATGGTGCCAAGCTACTCGGCAAAGTTCTACCGAATAATTACACCCAACAGGACAAGGAAGACATCGGCAGGCGGCTCAATAACGGCGATATTGTACCTATCGCCAAACGAGGAGCCGGCAACAACCTGGAGGTATTTCACCTTTACGCCGCCCCGCATGAGGATTCTTTAATGATGATTGACAAAAATGGAGAATTAAAGAAAATTACAGCTCCGGCTATGGAAGTTATTCCCAACGACCAAACTCAAAGACAGCAAAGGCAACAAGGCAATAGTGAAGCAGTGGGTGATCCCAAAGACCTTGATAAGGGTGCCAAGACCGCACAACAAATGAACGAAGCAAAGAAAAACAACAAAAACAATAGTCGACGCCACCGGGCTGCATGATCCACCAGACCTCTTGATCCATATGAGCCCCTTGACCCGTTTTTATCCTACCCTAGCCGGCAGCCTTTTCAGGTTGCCGGTTTTATTTGAGGTACAAACTAGTAACCAAGCATCATCTCTCATTCTGGTTCATATTAGGATTATAGCCGAGTACGTCTGGTGGTATGGGTAACACGTAGTCGGGGCTGTTGGGAGCGAGGTTGTAGGCCGTTGCGTTGAGGAGGCGGGTAAGGGTGATGTTTCTTCCTTCTTTATTGAGTCGTCGGAGATCTGTCCATCGGATGCCGCGGAGGGCCAGCTCCTTCCTTCGTTCCGTCAGGATGGTGTCGAGGGCTGCTGCCGGCGAGGCGGCGGTGAGGGGGGTAAAGGCGCCCTGCAGCCAGCGATTTTGCAGCAGGGTGTTCAGGTCAGCCAGGGCCCGG
>Ga0105239_10001726_pt1 | contig 28800 bp, 19 predicted proteins | sample KBSC44metaG_FD_92761 | JGI IMG/M metagenome (GOLD analysis project Ga0105239, IMG submission 92761) | Corn rhizosphere microbial communities from Kellogg Biological Station, Michigan, USA - KBS C4-4 metaG | ecosystem: Host-associated > Plants > Roots > Rhizosphere > Soil | place: Michigan, USA...
CAGTAAACATATGAAATTTTTGAAACACCCCAAAATGGGTGTAATGGGGAACCCATGGTTGCTTAAGTCCATATTAATCATGAAACTAACGCTAATTCTCTTATTATTTTTTAACCTCAACGTATGCGCGGACGCCTTCTCGCAGACAAGGGTCACCCTTAACCTCAAGGCAGCCGACTTCAAAAAAATAATGACGAGCATCGAGAAACAAAGCATCTATCACTTCGTCTATAGCGAACGCAAAATACCCGACCTGAAAGGCGTCGACGTCAACGTCCGCGACGAAGAAGTGCCCACGCTGCTCGACAACCTGCTGACCGGCTCCGGCTTCAAATACAATCTGCTCGCTAACCACCTTATCGTGATCACCAAAGCCGAAGAAGAGGTCCCCGTCATGGCTCCCCCCTTCACCGGTAAGGTCACCGACGAAAAAGGCCAACCCCTCGTAGGCGCCTCCGTGCGTATCAAAGGCTCAAAAACAGGGACCAGCACCGACGTCAACGGCTCGTTCACCCTCGAAGTACCCGACAATACGACACTCGTCATCAGCTATCTCGGCTACGAAGACAAAGAAGTAGCCGCCACCGGCACCACCGCCCTCAACATCCAGCTGAAACTGGCCAACAACAGCCTCAACGAAGCCGTTGTCATCGGCTACGGCACACAAAAAAAGGTCAACCTCACCGGCGCCATCGCGACCGTTAACGCAGACAAATTGGAAGGCCGCCCCATGGTCAACCTGGCCGACGGCCTCGAAGGACTCATCCCGAACCTCAACGTCAACCTCAACACCGGCCAGCCCGGCACCAAAGCCACCTTCAACATAAGAGGCCTCACGACGATCACCATGGGATCCAGCGCCGCTACGACTCCCCTTATCCTCGTCGACGGCGTCTCGCGCGACCCCAACCTCATCGACCCGAATGATGTAGAAAGCGTAACCGTCCTGAAGGACGCCGCCTCATCGGCCATCTACGGCAGCCGGGCTGCCAACGGCGTCATCCTCATCACGACAAAGAGCGGCAAGAAAGGCCCCGTCCGCGTTAACTATTCCGGATCATACACGACCTCCCGTCCCACGCAGCTGGTGGACCAGGTCAACTCGGGCGACTATATCAAGATGTTCAACGAAGCCAACCGCACCGGCCTCGCCAGCGGCGCCTACACGACAACGCCGTTCTCCTCGACTGACTCGACAATGGCCGCCGCCTATCGCGCCGACCCTAACAACAATCCCGACGCCTATCCCGATCCGGCCAACCCCAAACGCTACCGCTATGTCGGGAATACAGACTGGATACACGTCCTCTATCCAGGCTGGGCTCCGCAGACACAACACAATATTTCCATCTCCGGAGGCCAGGACAATACGACCTTTATGGCAGGCATGGGCTACTACCGCCAGGAAGGCCTGGAAAAGACAGCCAACCAGGTATTCCAGCGCTATACCCCCTCCCTCAAGGTCAACAGCGACGTGACCAAATGGATGACCGTGAACCTCAACCTGTCCCTCACGCACGTAGACAACAACCAGCCCGCTACCAGCCGCATCGGCCAGGGCGGTCCTGTCAACGGCGGCTGGCTCGAATCCGGCCTTCCCCCGGTGATGCCTGTCCGTAACCCCGACGGCAACTACGCCGGCCAGGGCAACTACTCCAACCCCGTCGCCATCAATGCCCTGTCCGGAAGGGACGTCGACCAGCAGAATGATTTCTGGAGCACCGCCCGTATCATCCTCAAGCCGGTCAAACACCTTAACATCACTGCCGACTATACCTGGAACTCCTTCACCGAATTTGAGAAGGCCAACCTGGTCCCTTTCAACGAATACGGCGTCAACGGCGTGTTCCTTGACATCTTCCCCTGGACCAATCCCTCGCAGGTGACCGAGACCAGGAGGAACTACACCTATAAGGTCATCAACGCCTACGCTACCTACGAGAATACGTTTGCAAAAGACCACTACGTAAAAGCCCTGGTCGGCTACAATCAGGAGTACAACCACTACCACGTGGACACTTCTTTTGTAAAGAACCTCATCGACCCCAGCTTCCCGGCTCTCGACCTCAATAACGACCCCAAGCCCACGGTAAGGGAGACCGAGACGGAATCTGCCCTCATCGGCACCTTCACCCGGCTGAACTATATCTACAAAAGGAAATACCTGCTGGAGCTCGACGGCCGCTATGACGGTACCTCCCGCTACCAACCCGGCAACCGCTATGTCTTCTCGCCGTCCGCATCGGCCGGCTGGAACATCGCCGAAGAATCTTTTATGGAGAACACCCGCGGCTTCCTCGATGTCCTGAAACTCAGGCTCTCCTATGGCCAGCTGCCCGACCAGCTGCCGCCGGCAGGTGGCCCTTCGGCAAGAAATCAATACCCTTACATAGCAACCATGCCCGCAAGCACGGCTTCCTATCTCATCAACGGACAGCCTGGCATCGCCATCTACACGCCTGGACTGGTCTCTCCTAACTTCACCTGGGAAAAGGTCCGCACTAAGAACATAGGCCTGGACTACTCCTTCCTCCGCGACCGGCTCAACGGCAGCTTTGACTACTTCCTTACCCAGATCAAGGACATCCTGGTCGCCGGCCCGCAGCTGCCGGCCGTACTCGGTACTCCCGCCCCGGCAGGCAATTTTGCCGACGTCAAAAGCCACGGCTATGAATTCAGCATCAACTACCGCGACAAGGCCCTCGACGGACAGCTGTCTTATAGCCTGACCTTCACGCTCGCCAATTCGTCCAACGTAGAGGTCACCCGCTACCAGAACAACCCGACCAATCGCATAGCAGACTTCTACCCCGGCACCCACATCAACGATCTATGGGGTTTTCATAACAAGGGCTTCTATGCCAGTGACGCCGAGGCACAAGCCGTCGACAACTCAGCGCTCTCCGGCTATAAATGGCTGGCAGGCGATATCAAATATGAAGACGTCAACAAGGATGGCAAGATCAACTACGGCAATGGCACCCGCACCAATCCAGGTGACCAGACCCTTATCGCCAATACTACCCCGCACAACAAGGTCGGATTCAGCCTGAACCTCGGCTATAAAGGCTTTGACTTCACCACCTTCCTCCAGGGCGTGCTCAAACACGACTTCTACCCGAACGAATACATATTCTATGCCTTTCGCGACGACGAATACAGCATTCCCTCCCAGTTCGCCACCAACTACTGGACACCGTCACATACCAACGCCTTCTTCCCGAGACTGGGCTTCGCCCGCGGCGGCAACGAACAGGCACAGGATAAATATATTCTCAACGCCGCTTACGTGCGGGTCAAACAGCTGAGCCTCGGCTACACCGTGCCCAGAGCCCTGACTACCAGGATGAAGCTCCAGACACTACGCTTCTACGTGACAGGCCAGAACCTGTTCACCTTCACCCCCCTGAACAAGAACTACGACCCGGAAGCGATCAATTTCAATACCTATCCGCTGAACAAATCGATCTCGTTCGGCGTCCAGGTCGTGCTGTAAACAGTAGTAGCCATGAGTATCAATCTAATTATTACCAAAATGAAAAGTAAACATATAGCATATCTCGCAGGCCTTGCCACGCTGGTATTCAGCGCCTGTAAAAAAGATAGTTTCCTCAACCGGGCTCCCCTGACCGATATCAGCGCCCAGGCTTTCTTTAACAACGAGACCGACCTCCAGCTGTACTGCAACCAGTACTATTACACCCTGCCGATAGAGACCCTCGTCCGCGGAGACGACCAGTCCGACGACAAGGCGGCTACCCAGATCAATGCCCTGCTTGCAGGCGCATATACGGTTCCGACATTGACCGACACGACGAAGGACATCATCGGCACGGGAGAATATAAGGACCCCAACGGCCTGCTCAACGGCACCGGCACCAACTGGAATTTCGTTATCATCAGAAGCTGTAATTTCTTTTTGGCTAACTACAAAAAAGCCGATGCCACCGACTCCGTCAAAAACATCTACGTAGGCGAGACCCTCTTCTTCCGTGCGCTGGATTATTGGAAAAAAGTAAAGGCATTCGGCGACGTGCCTTATATCAATGCCTACATCACGGATACGTCCAGGTCGCAGCTCTACGGTCCCAGAATGCCCCACCAGCAGGTAATGGACTCTGTCCTCAGCGATCTTAACTTTGCCGTCGCTCACTTACCCGTTGCACCATTACAAACTGGTCGTATCAACAAATATGCGGCCCTCGCCCTCAAGGCCCGCGTCTGTCTCTGGGAAGGCACCTACAGGAAATACTGGTCCAATGCCGGCGATCCTGCAACCTATCTTCAGGGTGCCGTCGATGCCGCCGAACAGCTGATGAACTCGGGCAAATTCGGCATCTACAATACAGGCAATCCCCAGTCCGATTACTACAACCTCTTTATACAAGAAGACCTCACCACCAACAAAGAGGCCATCCTGCCGATGCAGTACGTCAGCGCCGTGCTCACTAACGGCTTCGACCGCGCCCTGGGAGAGTGCGGGGACGGCTACAGCAAGGACTTCGTCCGCAGCTACCTCTGCACCGACGGCCTTCCCATCGCCCTCAGCCCCCTTTATAAAGGAGACGATTCCATTGAAGAGGAGATCCAGAACCGTGACCCCCGTCTCAAACAGCAGATCGGAACAAGAGGCTTCGACCTGCTGAACGGCGACATCATCACCGTACCCCGCATCAGCACCAACGCCACATCCACTGGTTATATGCCCATCAAGGGACGGTCCAACAGCGTCACAGCATGGAACGCCAACGCGTCCACCTACGACTGCTTCATCTTCCGCTATGCTGAGACCCTGCTCATCGAAGCAGAGGCAAGGGCCGAACTGGGACAGTGTACTCAGGACGTCCTCGACAAGACCATCAACCTGCTAAGGACCCGCGCAGGCATGCCCGCCATGGTCATTTCCAGCCTGGTCAAAGACCCCAACTCCGACTTCCCATCCCTGCCCGTGCTGCTGGATGAGATCAGGAGAGAAAGAAGGATCGAGCTGGCCTCCGAAGGCTTCCGCTTCGACGACCTGCACCGCTGGCATGCCGGCACACTCATCAACAACCCCGCGACCATTCTCGGCATCAAGTTGCTGCCACAGTACCGGAGTGACTACAACTACGATATCAGGGGGGTCGTCGTAGACGCCAACAACTACGTCAGGGTCTATCCCGGCATCACCGCCCGCCAATGGGACGACAAGATGTACCTCTATCCTATCCCCATTCCGGAACTGACACTGAATACCAGCCTCAAACAAAACCCAGGCTGGTAATAATACCGAAGGCCGCCTCACCAGGCGGCCTTCTTTTTTGCTTTTTAACATTTGGTAACTACCCTCTCCACCACGCGTCAGAACTTTGTGTCATAAAAAAAATCAACAGTATGGCACAATCACCCACCAGCTCAACCCCATCGGGAGCTCCAACCTCCCCCCTCCCCGGCACCTCAACCTCTTCTCTCTCCGGCACCCGCGTCCTCATTCTCGGCGCGAGCTCCGGCATCGGCCTCGCCACCGCAAAAGCCGCGTCAACAGAAGGCGCCAGCATCGTCATCGTATCCAGCAACCAGCAGCGCATCGACCAGGCCCTGAAAGAGCTCCCCGCCGGCAGCAAAGGCTACGCCGTCAACCTCAGCCTCGAACAAAATATCAAGGCATTCTTCGACACCATCGGCAATTTCGACCACCTCGTATACTGCGCCGGCGAAAACCTCTCGCTGTCCCCCATCGCTGACACCAATGTCGATCAGGCCCGCCAGTTCTTCACCGTCCGTTTCTGGGGCGCATACACCACAGTGAAATACGCCGCCAGCCACATCAACCCCGGCGGCTCCATCGGCCTCATGGGCGGCAACGCAGGCCTCCGGCCCGACAAAGGCTGGACAGTAGCCTCCAGCATCTGCGGCGCCATGGAAGGCCTCAACCGCGCACTCGCCGTCGAACTGGCCCCGATACGCGTAAACCTCGTCGCCCCAGGCATCGTCCGCACCGGCCTCTGGGACGGCATTCCCCCCGCCGACAGGGAAAACTACTTCACGACCATCGCCAACTCTCTGCCCGTTCACCGGATAGGGACACCCGAAGACATCGCCCGGGCTTATATTTATCTGATGAAACAGGGCTACTGCACCGGCCAGCAGCTCGTAGTCGACGGAGGACACATCCTCGTCTAACCAGCGCGGCCCGCTCCGGCGGGCCGCATACTTTTATAAAACCCAATCATTAATTCAAACCAACCTCCCACTCATCCGTGCGAAACGGCGCCACCGGCAGCCCATCCTTCCCCGACAGGTTCCCTACCCCCGCATTGCTCCACTGATAACGCACAGCCACCGGCTTCTTCACCGCTTTCGAAGACACCGTGATCCGGTTCCCCTCAACCTTGCCCTTTGCCGGATAGAAAACCCTGTCCTCCCCCGCAACCAGCAGCTCCTTCACCTCCGGCCCGTTTACGACCAGCCCACCCTCCGTGTTGCCAAGCGTAACCACGACCTTATCACCCTGCACCTGCATACCCTGATATTCTGGATTCTTATACGCTATATTCTTTCGGTGATATGTATCCGCCAGAGCCCAGCTCGCCAATCGCCAGCCTACATCGTGCTTGTCTTTCGGATGAATATCATTGGTATCACCCGCGATATCGCTGACCACCACCATCCCCGTATTTTCCAGCTGCTGGCTCTTCGCCTGCTGCTCGCGCAGGACACTCGCCTGATCTTTTACCCCGTAGGCGAACGGTGCTATCTGTACGAAATAGAAGGATAACGGACTACCCCACGCCTTCCTCCAGGCAGCGATCATGGTGGTAAACAGCCGGCTATAGCTCTGCGGAGCCACAGTATTGCCTTCCCCCTGATACCAGATAGCACCCGCAACCGCCAGCGAGGTCAGCGGCGCGATCATCCCGTTGTAACAATACCCCGGCGTAAACGGCCAGCCATCGCTTGGCTTTTGTTTCGCAGCCGCATTCTTCAGGATCGTATCCCCTTTGACCAGCGCGGCAGGCGTCCAGACCTCAGCAGGCGTACCACCCCAGGCCGCTTCCACCAACCCTATCGGGACATTCAGCTCTTTGTTCAGTCGCTTGCCAAAGAAATAACCCACAGCGCTAAAACGCTTCAACGTATTCGAGTCGCACTCCGCCCACTTCGCTTTGCAGTCCTCCTGCGCATAAGCCGCCGTCGCCTTCGGCAGCTGGAATAGTCGGATATTGGAATTGGCGCAAACAGGCAGCTCAGCCTTCACATCCGGCAGCCCCCAGGTCTCACACATCTCCATATTCGACTGCCCCGCACAAACCCAAACCTCACCTATAAGCACATTCTCCAACACTATCCGGTTGCTCGCCTTTACCTCGATAGTATAAGGTCCCCCCGCCGCCGGCGTCGGCAACAAAACTTCCCACTTACCATCCCGGCTGCCCCTCACCGAATCCGTCCGGTGATCCCAGGAAGTGGTGATAAAGATCTTTTCCCCCGGCTCCGACCAACCCCAGAACTTTACATTCGACCGCTGCTGCAATACCATATTACTGGCAAGCACAGCCGGCAGCCGCACTTCCGCCCTCACACCCACAAAAGCCACGAACAAACAACTGAACATCCAGAGTTTTTTCATATTTCATCGATTTAGCGGGCAAATATACGTCCCGTCCGCCACCACCCCAACCATCGGTCAATCGATAATTTTTCCCGGTGAGCACCACCCCATCCACCAACCCAAAAACCAGACAAAAACAATAATTTTATTTACTCCAAAACATCCGACATGCAAAAGAACACCAACCGCCTGGTCTTCAGGACCACCATCCTCGTCCTGCTCATCCTCCCCACAGCCGCCCATAGCCAGGGCCGCGGCGACAGAGCACGTGCTGCCACCGAGACGCCCTCATCACTCAAAGACCCCGTCATCGACAATATCGTCAAAGAAGAGACAGACCACTCCCAGTTGCAGCAGCTGGCGCACGAGCTGTTCGACGGCATCGGCCCCCGCCTCGTCGGCACCCCCCAAATGGAAAAGGCAAACGAATGGGCCGTTGCAAAATACACCGGCTGGGACATCACCGCCCGCAACGAACAATGGGGCCAATGGCGCGGATGGGAAAGAGGCATCTCACACATCGATATGATATACCCACGCGTAAAGTCGCTTGAAGCCACCCAGCTGGCCTGGAGCCCCGGCATGGGCGACAAGACCGTCACCGCAGAGCTCGTGATCCTGCCCGACGTCGATGACTCCCTCGCATTTCAGAAATGGCTACCCGCAGTAAAAGGAAAATTCGTCATGGTCTCCATGCTCCAGCCGACCGGCCGGCCCGACTACAACTGGCAGGAATTTGCCACCCCCGCGTCATTTGAAAAGATGAAAAAAGAACGCGCCGCACAACAGGAGGCCTGGACCAACCGGATCAAAAAGACAGGCTATACCAACCGGACCCTCCCCGTCGCCCTCGAAAAAGCCGGCGCCGCAGGCATCGTCGGCAACAACTGGTCCGCCGGCTTCGGCGTAGACAAGATATTCGGCGCATACACAAAGAGGATACCAACCATCGACATCGCCCTCGAGGACTACGGCCTCCTGTACCGGCTGACCGAGTCCGGAGACAAGCCGAAGATCAGCGTACACACCGAATCAAAAGAAAGAGGTGTAGTCCCAACATTTAATACGATCGCGGAGATAAAAGGCAGCGAGAAACCCGACGAATACGTCATCCTCTCCGCCCACTTCGACTCCTGGGACGGCGGCACCGGAGCCACCGACAACGGCACGGGAACCCTGACAATGATGGAAGCCATGCGCATCCTCAAGCTAGTATACCCCCACCCACGACGTACGATACTCGTGGGTCACTGGGGCAGCGAGGAAGAAGGCCTCAACGGCTCACGCGCATTTGTTGAAGATCACCCCGAAATAGTCAGCAAGGTCCAGGCCGTCTTCAACCAGGACAATGGCACCGGCCGTGTCGCCAACCTCTCCGGCCAGGGCTTCCTGAACTCCTATGACTACCTCAGCCGCTGGCTGTCCAAAGTCCCCTCCTATATCCGCGATTCGATACAAACCCATTTCCCCGGCACACCAGGCGGCGGAGGCTCGGACTTCGCCTCCTTCATCGCCGTCGGGGCGCCGGCCTTTTCACTCAGCTCCCTCAGCTGGTCCTACGGAACATATACCTGGCATACCAACCGCGATACCTACGACAAGATCGTGTTCGACGACCTCCGCAGCAACGCGATCCTCGTCGCCACCCTCGCCTATATGGCCAGCGAAGACCCTACAACCACTTCAAGGGATAAAAGCGTGCTCCCCACCAACCTGCGGACAGGCGAACCTACCAAATGGCCCGAACAAACAAAAGCCATCCGCAAAGGCGGCCTCGATTAACCACGGCCGGGGTTACCCCCCCCATTACATGATCCTTTAGTAAAATTCCGGCAACGGCACCAATGCCGTATTCAACCGCTGATGCCAGTAAGGATAGACCGGCTCTACCGCGCTCACCTTATCCAGCCGCACGATCTGCTCTGTCGTCAGCTTCCAGTCCGCAGCCCCGAAATTCTCCTTCAGCTGCTCCTCGTTTCTCGCCCCGATGACCAGGTTGACCACCGTCGGACGCTGCAGCAGCCAGTTCAGCGCCACCTGCGCCACGGTCTTCTCCGTCTCCCTCGCAATGATATCCAGCTCATCCACTACTTTGAACAATAGTTCATCAGGCACCACAGGTCCCTGCGACCCGCCCTTGCTGAGACGGGACTCCGCCGGCATAGGATTGCTGCGCCTGAACTTACCGCTCAGCCGCCCCATAGCCAACGGACTCCATGCGATCGTACCCACACGCTGATCGATGCCCAACGGCATCAACTCCCACTCGAACTCCCTCGTCAGCAGGGAATAATATGCCTGGTGGCCAATATACCGCGCCCACCCATACCGCTCGCTGACCGTCAGCGACTTCATCAGGTGCCATCCCGAGAAATTAGAACAGGCGATATACCTGACCTTACCGCTATGGACCAGGTCGTCCAGCGCACGCAACGTCTCTTCCACCGGCGTCACCCCATCAAAACCGTGCATATGATAGATGTCGATATAGTCCGTCTGCAACCGCTCAAGACTGTCCTCACAAGCCCTTATCAGGTGAAACCGCGAACTGCTGTAATCGTTCAACCGGTCACTCATCGGGAAAGTAGCCTTGGTCGAAATAAGCGCCCGGTTACGGATCCCTTTAAGCGCCTCACCCAGTATCTCCTCCGAACGACCCAGCGAATAGACATTGGCCGTATCGAACAGATTGACACCGGCGTCCATACAAAGACCAACCATCCGCTTGGCCTCTTCTACATCCGTATTTCCCCACGCTTTAAAAAAGGCATTCCCGCCCCCAAATGTGGCTGTGCCAAAACTCAATACGGGCACTTTTAACCCCGATGCGCCTAAGGTCCTGTATTCCATGATTTTTGATTTAGCTTAACACGAATTTACCCCCAATAACCCAACTATCCCAGCTCCCGGGACCTCAACTTCCCATCTTTCTTTTTCTACCCGCGTTCCCTCCCGGCGGACCACACCCCCCATCTTTCATTTTTCACCCGCATATTTTGTTCCTAAATTGCACCTTCCCCATGATTGCCGATCTACATAATCCCATATTCGAGCTCGCGGCCCGGTTCGTCAACCAGACCGCCAGGCACGTTTTTTTGACAGGCAGGGCCGGCACCGGTAAAACCACCTTCCTGAAACATATCCGCGAGACCAGCTTTAAGAAAATGGCCGTCGTGGCACCCACCGGGGTAGCCGCCATCAACGCCGGCGGCACGACCATGCACTCCTTCTTCCAGCTGCCCTTCGGCCCCTTCATCCCGACGCCCCAATACGGCTGGCATCCCGAAGCGCCGGGCTACTCCGACCCCAACACCCTGTTCAGGAACATCCGCTTCAACGCCAACAGACGCCAGCTGCTGCAGGAGCTCGAACTCCTCATCATCGACGAGATAAGCATGGTCCGGGCCGATATGCTCGACGCCGTAGATACCATCCTCCGCCATTTTCGCCAGCAGCCCGACCTGCCCTTCGGTGGACTACAGGTGCTCTTCATCGGCGACCTCTTCCAGCTGCCACCCGTTGTACAAAAGGAAGAATGGCAGCTGCTCCAGCACCACTACACAAGCCCCTTCTTCTTCGACGCAAAGGTCATCCGGCAGGCCCCACCCGTCTATCTCGAGCTCACCAGGATCTACCGGCAGAACGAGACCGAATTCATCCATATACTCAACAATATCCGCAATAATAGGCTGCAGCCCGAAGACCTCGAAAGGCTTCACGATTTTTACCAGCCGGAATTCATACCGCCCCGCAACGATAATTATATAACCCTTACCTCCCACAATGCCAAAGCGGACGCCATCAACCAGGAAGAGCTGGCCAAGCTCCCCGGCCGCTCACACGCCTTCGAAGCCAGCATCACCGGAGAGTTCAGCGACAAATCCTTCCCTGCGGAAAAAACCCTGACGCTGAAAGAAGGCGCCCAGGTCATGCTCATAAAGAACGATAAAGGAGAAACACGACGCTACTACAACGGCAAGATCGCCGTCGTCAAAAAGATAAAGGAAGACAAGCTCGTCCTGGAATTTCCCGACGAGCCGGACGAGCTCACGCTGGAAAAAGAAACCTGGAGGAATATCCGCTATCAGTATGACCGGGACAAGGACAAGATAGAAGAGGAAGAGCTGGGTACCTTCCGGCAATATCCCATCCGGCTCGCATGGGCCATCACCATCCATAAAAGCCAGGGACTGACCTTCCAAAAGGCCGTCATCGACGCCGGCGCCTCCTTCGCCCCCGGACAGGTATACGTAGCCCTGAGCCGCCTCACCTCCCTGCACGGCCTCGTCCTGCGGTCGCGCATCCGCCCCGGCTCCATCAACACAGACCCAAGGGTCGTCCTATATACGGAAGAACAAATGCCCGAAGGCGCAGCCGAACAGGAGCTCGGCAACGAACAGCTGTCCTTTATCACCGACACCCTGCTCAGCACCTTCCACTGGCCCCGCTTCGTCACCCAGCTGCAGGACCACCACGCCGGCCACGCACACCGGCAGATACCCGGCAAGTCGACCGCCGTACAGCTGAGCAAAAAATGGCTCGACAGTTCGCTCGCACAGCAGGAGATCGCCAAAAAATTCTCCGCGCAGCTGGAGACGCTTCTGCCGGCGGCAGAGTCCGATGGCTACCAGCAGCTGCTCCAGCGTACGACGGCGGCCGTAGAGTATTTTTCCCGCGAACTGCGCGAACAGATACTGGTGCCCCTGCAGGAACACATCGTCGATATACGCGCCAGCAAAAAAGCTAAAAAATACCTGCAGGAGCTCAAGACCCTGCAGCTCGTCTGCAGCCGCAAACAACAACAGGTGACCGACGCCCTCAAGATCGTTTCCGGCCTGCAAAAAGGCGTCGATACAACAGAACTTTTATCCAGTATCCAGGAAGAACGGCTGAGCCAGCAGCAACAGGAAAACACCAACAACCAAACCTCGGGCAAACAGCAGGAAGATGCGGGGACCCAAACTTCGGGCAAACCCCAGAAAGGCGATACCAACAGGACCAGCCTCCGGCTATACAGAGAAGGGGTCTCCGTCGCCGACATAGCCACCCAACGCGGCCTCAGCCTCAGCACTATCGAAGGACACCTGGCTTCGTTCATCCCTACAGGTGAGATCGACATAAAAGAGCTGGTTCCGGAGAACAAGATCCCGACTATCCTCTCCGCCATCCGCTCAGTCGGCGGCTCATCTCTGGGACCCATCAAAAGCCAGCTCGGCGAAGGCTACTCCTTCGGCGAGATCCGCGCCGTCATGACCTGGTCCTGGTCCACCCCCGCAACCTAACCCCCACCCGGCCTCACAACACCCCCTACTCCGTGCGGAGACTCTTCACAGGATTAGCCACCGACACCTTCAAAGCCTGCCAACTCACCGTGACCAGCGCGATCAGCAACGCCAGCACCCCCGCCAGTACAAAGACCCACCACTCCAGCTGTATATGATAGGCAAAATCCTGCAGCCACACATGCATCGCCCACCACGCGATCGGCGTAGCCAGCAGAAAAGCCACCAGCACCAGCTGCAAAAAATCCTTCGAAAGCAGCCCGAACAACGTCCCGACCCTCGCCCCCAGCACCTTCCGGATGCCAAACTCCTTGGTCCGCTGCTCCGCCGTGAACATCGCCAGCCCCAGCAACCCCAGACAGGAAATAAAGATCGCCAGCGCCGCAAAACAATTAGAGAGACGATGCACCGTCGACTCGCTCTTGTACAGGTCACGATATTCGTCGTCGACCCAGCGGCTGCTGAAAGGGAACCGCGGGTTCAATTCATGACACAACCCCTCCAGCGCCGCCAGCGCCTGCCGGGCCTTCCCCGCCCTGATCCGGACCAACGCCGTCCCATAGGTCTCCTGCTCGCCAAACCGGATGACCAGCGGCTTTATCGGATCATGCAGCGAATTGAAATGAAAATCCTTGATGACCCCTACGATCTTCCCCTTCTTCTGCCACTGCGTAAGCCGCTTGCCCACCACATCCTTCGCGCTGAAGCCCATCCTCCTCATCGCCTCTTCGTTGAGAAGATAGCCCACCGAGTCCGTGGGAAAGTCTGCCGAGAACTCCCGCCCCACCGCCATCTTCAGATTCATCGTCTTCACCAGGTCATACCCCGCGGACGCATTCGTGAACATGATCATATTGTTCGGGTCCTTGCCATCCCAGTCGACCCCTCCCGTTCCATTTTCGATATTAGTAGGCATCTGAGAGATGCGGCTAACCGCCCCAACGCCATGTATGCGCAGCGCCTGCTCTTTAAAAAGTTTATACTTTCCCGTAAGGTCACCCTCCAGCGGTATCGACACCAGGTTGTCCCGGTCATAACCCAGGTTGATGGACTGCACATAGCTCACCTGCCCGGAGACGACAATAGTCCCGACAATAAGCACGATCGACAGGACGAACTGGAATACGACCAGCCCCTTCCGGAACCAGGCCGCACCCGGGCTGAACTTCAGAGTACCCTTCAGTATACGTATCGGCTGGAAGGAAGAAAGGAACAACGCCGGATAACTGCCCGAGACCACACCCGTGACCAGTGTCAGCCCCAGCAGGCTAAACCAGAAAGACCCCGACCCCCAGGGAAACGCAATGGCCTTCCCCGTCATCTGATTAAAAGCGGGCAACGCCAGCAGCACGATCCCCAGCGCCAGCACCACGGAGAACAACGACAGCAGTATCGCCTCGCCGATGAACTGCCGGATCAGAGCCGGGCGAACCGCCCCCACCACCTTGCGGATACCGATCTCCTTAGCCCGCTTCACCGACCGGGCCGTCGTAAGGTTCATGAAATTGATACACGCGATCAGCAGGATAAAGATGGCGACCACGCTGAACAGCCGAACATACTCTATCCGCCCGCCTACGATGATCCCATTCTTAAAGGTCGAATGCAGATAAACATCCGGCATACGCTGCATCCCCAGCTGGATCCGGAAAGACTTGCTCTGCTCTTTATTGTAATTATCGAGGAAATGGGTCAGCTTCCCCACCACCAGCGAAGGATTGGCGTCCTTCCGCAGCAGTATATAGGTGCTGGGGCCATTGTTACCCCAGTCCTTAGCCCAGCTATTATCGTCCAGAAAAGCCTTCCAGTTCACCAGGTAGTCATACTTGTCCGAAGTATTCTCGGGAAGATCCTCGAACACAGCCTTCACCGTAAAATCCTTCTTGTTCTCATACCGGACCGTCTTGCCAATGGCTGCTGCCGGACTGCCAAAGAAATGAACGGCCATCTTCCGGGAAATAGCGATGCTCACCGGCTCGGCCAGGGCCGTCGCCGCCTTACCCTCCAGTAAGGGATAGCTGAACATCGAAAAATAGTCCGCCCCCGCGCTGCTGCCCGATTCTTTTAATATCTTGTCCCCTACCTGGAACGTGGCCTGATCCTTCCACGTAAATCCGGAAGCCATCTCCACCTCCGGCAAGACCTTCTTCAGCTCGTCCGGCAACACCCCCGGCGTATAATACCCCGCCTCTATCTTCCCATCATAGTACTGCCGCTCATACACCCGGTAAAGACGGTCCCCGTTCGCATGCAAACCGTCAACGCTCTTCTCATCCCTGATCCACAGCAGGATCAGCAGACTACAGGCCATCCCCATGGCCAATCCGAAAATATTGAGGAAACTATACCCCTTCTGCTTCCAGAGACTGCGAAGGGCGACCTTTAAAAAGTTTTTGAGCATATGCAATTATCTCCCGCAATAGGACGTCCCAAACGGGCAGGTGTTGCACTTCCCGGGAGCCTAATACCCTCCAACCCGCCCTTTTTAACATTTCTATAACACGCCCTCCATAAAACTATTGCGTTTGAGCATAGTCAAACCACCCATAAACACACCAACAATTATGAGACGTCTCTTTACCGTGATCCTGGCTCTTGCATCCGTATCCTTCTTTGTTGTTAGTTGTAGCAGCTCGAAAATGTCCCGCAATAATTTCGTCCCCTTCACCCGCGACCTCAAGGCAAAACTGGAAAAGGAAAATATCGACCTCAAACAGGTACAGTTCTACGTAGACCAGAAATTGATCCTGAATCGTAACCTGGGCGACGAGAAAATAGCCGTCACCTCCGGCGTCGTAAGGCTGGAGAACGGTAAATACATCAATGAGGTGATCGTCCCCTCGTTCACCCCCGGCATCTGCGAAGGCGTTGAAGGGGACAAGCTCATGATCAGTTTTGAAAAAGGAAATAACAACCTCGCCTTTGGCCCCGGCAGCGGCTATACATTTAATGAATATGTGTTATATGGTACCGAATGGAAGAACGGCACCGCAGCCGTGACCTATGATTCCAATAAATTCCGCGCCCGCTGCGGCACCTGCCAGGACGTAGCCTCTGCTACCCTGGTCATCCGCAGGAAAGTGGCTGAAAAATGGGAACATAAATCCCGGACCCTCAAAGGCCGGACAGTATCAAAATAACCACCGGGCAGCGCGCCCGGCATAACCGCCGGGCACCCTCACCTGCTCGTCACCCCCCCGAACTTCACTCCCCGCATACCCTTCACCCACTCCGGGCACCCTCACCTGCTCGTCAAACCCCCATTCACCAGGTCCTCCAGCACATCGATCTTCCCATCACTCACCGACAACGTCTTCACCGACTCCGGGCTGATAACCTTCACCAGGTAAAAAACCTTCTCCCCATCCGTGATCTCCGTCACCACGTCCAGCTGATATCCCGGATACTTCCTTTTCACCAGGTCAGCAGATAGCTTCGGCATCTTCACCCCCGCATAGTATTTCAGCGAATACAAATAAGCACCGCGCCTGTCAAAATACGCCTGATTCCGCTCCGCATCCTGAACGAACGACACCTGATACCCATCTGCCGACTTGAACCAATACTCACCACTGACCCCCGAGGAAAACAGCCGGTGAAAATGCCGGTACGCATGGATGCTGATCTCATTCAACGGGACATTACAGGAAATATCCCCCCCGCTACCGCTCCAATGCTCATTATATCTGTATGCTACAGGGCCGATCCCGTTTTGCGCAGTGGTATAACAGGGCGCCCATACAAGCCCCGCCAGAAGGCAATACATAAGGCAAGCTTTCATATCAATCGTTTTAAATGATCCTCTCAATTCTCTTACTTAAGTTAACAATTAATTAATATTGTAGCAAATATATTTCAGCCTATCTTAATTGGTTTTATTCGACCCGCACACATCAGCGCTTAAATTTTCCGATCTTTACGTCCGAGGCTCCAAAAAGGCATCATCTCTGGCGGCAAAGCCCCCGGGATCCATCACCCAACAGCGTTGGTTGACGAATTTCTCAATCTGACTGAACTATGCGCAAACGAAGAACCCCCAAATTACTGTCGGGCTATACGCATCACAACAAAGTGCGCCTCGTCCACGGAGGAAAGGACTATTTCTCCACCCTCGTCAGTCTCATCGACAGCGCCAAAACCTCCATCCACTTACAGACATATATATTCGACGGGGACGAAACCGGCCGCATGGTCGCCGAAGCCCTCACCCGCGCCGCGGGCCGCCACGTACAGATCTACATCCTGCTCGATGGCTACGCCTCCCAACACCTCGACAAACACATCATCCTCCAGTGGAAAACAGCCGGCATCCAATTCCGCTGGTTCTGGCCCCTGCTGAAAAGCCAGAAATTCTACCTCGGCAGACGCATGCACCATAAAGTGGTAGTGATTGACGCCGCAATAGGCATGGCCGGCGGCATCAACATCAGCAACCGCTACAACGATATCGACGGCCAGAAAGGCTGGCTCGACAGAGCCCTCCTGGTGGAAGGACAGGCAGCCCTCAAGCTCCACGTCATCTGCCGGGATATGTGGACCAAAGCCTACTGGAAAAAGAACCAACCGGAAAAAGAGAACTTCGAATGGGTAAAAGGAGTAGTCCCCGAAGAAGAATGCCTGGTCAGAGTACGCCGCAACGACTGGGTACAGGGAAAGAACCAGATATCACGCAGCTACGTCGAAATGTTCCGCCACGCCCAGTCCCGCATCATCGTCCTGTCCAGCTACTTCCTACCCGGTTCCATCCTGCGCAAACAGATGGCACAGGCCGCCGCACGCGGCGTGACCATCAAGATCATCGTCGGCGGCGTATCCGACGTCCGGATCGCCCGGCTCGCCGAGCAATACATGTACCGCTGGCTTTTTAAAAATAAGATTCAGATATACGAATACCAGGAAACCATCCTCCACGGCAAAATGGCCACCTATGACGGAATATGGATGACCGACGGCTCCTACAACGTCAACCGCATCAGCGCCTACGCCAGCGTCGAGCTCAATATGGACGTCCGCAACGAAACCTTCGCCACCACCGTCGAAAAAGAATTGGAAGAGATCATTAAAGACAATTGTATACAGGTCATCCCGGAGAACTATTTTCAACACCACGGCTTCTTCCAGCGCTGCTGGCAACGCGCCGCCTACGAAACCATCCGCCTCCTTTTCTTCCTCTTCACCTTCTATTTCAAACAGGAAAAAGAGTCCGGCCGCGACTAATAGTCAATTCCCCCAGATCCTCCTCCAAAAAACCCGTACCGTCCTCCCATTCCACCCACTCATCCTCCCCCTTTGCACCACCACCGCATTCCCCCCCGGATACTGCAGGAAGTAATGAAAGACGAACCTGGCCTTCGGATCGGCCCACCCCCTGATCTCCCCAAACCGCAGGTCATTAAAAACCAGCGTATCCCCCCAGCGCTCCACCGTATAATAACCCTGACAGAACTGCAAAAGATATCGCACGTCCTCCTGCCCCCGGAACGGCCTCAACAGCGCATCGTTGCGCGGCGACCACCGGAAATGCGTAGCTCCTTTATCGAATATCGACCGGTATCCCGTATGAAATCCACCACTGTCTGCCGCCACAACATACCACAATAGGCTGTTCAGCGGCGTAGGCGTAGAGAAATACCGGTCATAATACAGCCCCTGCTGCCGAAGATCGCTCCTCACGATATCGTCTATGCGAAGTTTGTTGGTGATACAATAACAGAGATAACAGGAGCTTCCGATAAGTCCCACCAACGCCCACTTCCGCCGGTGCCGGTCACGAGCAAAGAACGCCAGCACCACCGTAGTCACAAGCAGCCAGATCGTATACAGCGGATCAGCCACGAACAAGACATGCCAGGCCACCCGGTAGTGCGAAAAAGGCTCGAACCACCCCGTCCCATACGCATTGAAGGCATCCAAAAATATATGCAGGAAAAGCTGAAGACCAAAGAAGAATAACCAGCCCCGCCAGCTGATCCCGCTGCGGGGCCACCACCTTCGGGCCAGCCACGCCAACAGCGGCGTCACTACCAGCACAAATAAAAAAGAATGCGTAATACCCCTGTGTGCCCACACGTCCCTGGCCGTAGGCATCCACAACGACGCAAGAAAGTCAATATCCGGAAGACTATTTGCGACTGCGCCCAAAAACATGGCCCTCTTACCCAGCTTACGCCCGGCTACCAATTCCCCTACCGTAGCCCCCAAAACTATATGCGTTATCGAATCCATTCTCTAACGGCCAGCAATCATCGGACCAGCGATCCATCCCCGGCCAACCCCGGCCATCATCCCCCGCGATCACCACGTCCTCCCATCCATCATCCCCCCGCGATCACCACGTCCCTCCACCAATCCGAACCATCATCACCATCCAGGTCACCACCACGTCCTCCCACCAGGGCCTCCACCACCTCAACCTCCCCGGGTCCCCACCCCCTACCCCCTGGTCAAAACTTTTATCTCCCCATCCGGCCCACCGGAAATAACCACATTGGCCATCCCAATAAAAAACCCGTCCTCCATCACCCCCGTGATATCACTCACCTGCCGGTGCAGCTTCGCCGGGTCGGCAATCGCCCCAAACGAACAATCGAAAATATACTGTTGGTTGTCAGTCAGGAATGGCGCCCCCTCCTTCATCCGCATCCTCGGCTCACACCCCAGCCGACGAAGCCTGCGCTCGGTCAGCTCCCAGCCGAACGGCGTCACCTCCACCGGCAGCGGAAACGCCCCCAGCTGACGAACCAGCTTGCTCTCATCCACAATGATCACGTAAAATCTGGTAGCCGCAGCCACGATCTTCTCCCGCAGCAGGGCCCCGCCCCCACCCTTGATCAGGTTCAGCTGCTGATCCACTTCATCCGCCCCGTCGATCGTCACGTCCAGATGGTCGATCTCGGCAAAAGGCACAATGGGGATCTTCAGCTCACGGGCCAGGGTCTCCGACTGGATAGAGGTGGCGATAGCCCGGATCGAAAGCCCCTTCTTCACCCTCTCTCCGATCCCCTGGATAGCCCAATAGGCCGTAGAGCCCGTTCCCAGACCAACCGTCATGCCATCCTTGATGTACTCTATCGCCTTGCCGGCGGCTAACTTTTTCCCGCTGACTGCTGGATTCTCCATAATATTCATGTGTTTTAACACATCAAATGTATTAACTAACTTTTAATTCCCCCAGCCCCAGACAGCCATTTTTCATTGACACTCAGCCTTTTTAACCACCTCCCCGCAACCCCGCCGCCCCCGGTCCCACCAAAACTCCGCCTCCGGTTCCATCAAATTCCTACTCATTTGGTAGGAAATACCGGGAGATTCCCATACATTTGTTTCATCATCCATCATAATGAACCCGGTAATTAGTCATATTTTCTGTTGTTGTTGTTGTAAAAAAACCACGGTTATTACGGTGGAGGATGACCTCTTATAAGCTGAATCAACTTATTATGACAATAGTTAAAAGCTCCACCACCAGTGGAGCTTTTTTATTTTACCCCTGACGGGAATCCCGTCAGAACAAAAGGCAAACGGTTTTTCATATGTCAACAACGACCATATCTCCCGCTGATCCCGCTCTCCTCTCGGCCGTCAGGGCCCTCGGGAACGAAATAGGCCATACTCCTCTGCACCACGTCAAAGGACTCTTCCGGCACGACAGGGTACAGATCTATGCCAAAAAAGAATGGATGCAGCTGTCCGGAAGCGTAAAAGCCCGGGCAGGCTATAATATCATACGTAAGGCTATCGAACAGGGCGCACTGACCACCGGCAAGACCCTGCTGGACGCCACCAGTGGCAACACAGGCATCGCCTACGCCCACATCGCAGCCCGCCTCCATATCCCTGTAACTCTCTGCCTCCCCGAGAACGCCTCGAAAGAACGTAAGGAAATACTCGAAGCCCTCGGTGTTAACCTTGTACTCACCTCCCGCTACGAAGGCACCGACGGCGCACAACAGGTAGCCAGGGCGCTGGCGGCCGAAGACCCGGAAAAATACTTCTACGCAGACCAGTACAAGAACGAGAACAACTGGAAAGCGCACTACCATTCCACCGCCCTCGAGATCATCGAAGCCCTGCCCCACATCACCCATTTTGTCGCCGGCCTGGGAACCACCGGCACCTTTGTCGGCACCGGGCGAAGACTGCGGGAACTTCACCCCTCGATCAGGCTCATCTCCCTGCAACCCGACTTCGCCCTCCACGGACTCGAAGGCTGGAAACACCTCGAGACAGCGGTCGTCCCCGAAATATACGACCCCACCGTCGCCGACGACAACGAAGAGGTCAGCACCGAAGAGGCGCACCAGCTCATAAAAGATGCCCGCGAAAAAGAAGGACTCCTCCTAAGCCCCTCCTCCGCCGCAAACCTGGCCGGCGCTATCCGCATCGCCAGCAGACTGGAAGAAGGCATCGTCGTAACCGTCCTACCCGACAACGCAGACAAATACAGTGAAATAATAAAAAAGATACTATCATGATCATTATCGATTCCCGGGTCAGACAGCTATTGGTAGATGACGCACTCAACACCTTCCCCGACGAGTGCTGCGGCTTCCTCTTCGGTCGGGAAGAAACAGACGGCACCCGCCTGGTCCTCGACATCCTCGTCGTCGACAACTCCAAAGAAGGCGACAAAACGAGACGCTTCGTGATATCCCCGCTCGACTATATGACCGCCGAACAACACGCCCTCGACCACAACTGGACCCTGCTCGGCATCTATCACTCACACCCCAAACACCCGGCCATCCCGTCCGAACACGACCGGATAGCCGCCCAGCCCTTTTTCTCTTACGTGATCATCTCCGTATTGGAAGGAGGCACCGAGGGACAGTCGCTCGCCCCGGACGGATACAGCATTAATTTACGCAGCTGGTTGTTGAATGAAGAACAGCAATTCGAAGAAGAACAAATTATAGAACATCAACTAATATAAACACAACAAAAATGGCAACAGTCATTATTCCCACTCCGCTACGGAAATTTACCAATAACACGGCCAGACTACAGGTCAGCGCCGGCACCATCAAAGACACAGTACAGGAGCTCACCCTCAACTTTCCAGACCTTAAAAAACACCTGCTCGACGACGGCGGCAATATCCGATCGTATGTCAACATCTTCGTCGGCAATGACGACATCCGCGACCTCCAGCAGGAAAAGACGGCCGTAAAAGAAGACGCCGTCATCAGCATCGTTCCCGCCATCGCCGGCGGCGCCCCGGACAACCCGGGCGCGGCCAACGGCTCTAACCACCAGAACGCTGGCAACCCGGACAAAACCATTACTCCGGGTAACCCCTTCACCAAAGAAGAGCTCGCCCGCTACAACCGCCACATCATCATCCCCGGCTTTGGCATGGAAGCCCAGCAAAAATTAAAAGCCGCAAAAGTGCTCGTCATCGGCTCAGGCGGTCTCGGCAGCCCCGTGCTCCTGTACCTGGCAGCCGCCGGCGTCGGAACCATCGGCATCGTCGACTTCGACGTCGTCGATGACAGCAACCTCCAGCGCCAGGTCCTGTTCGGCGTTGATGCCATCGGTCAGCCAAAAGTAGAGGCCGCCAAAAGAAGACTCGAAGCGCTGAACCCCTATATCAGGCTGAACCTCCACAACACCCACCTCAACTCGCAGAACGCACTCGACATCCTCAAGGACTACGACGTCATCGCAGATGGCACAGACAACTTCCCCACCCGCTATCTCGTCAACGACGCCTCCGTACTCCTGGGTAAACCAAATATATACGCCTCGATCTTCCAGTTCGAAGGACAGGTCTCCGTATTCAACTATCGCGACGCGCAAGGCAAGCTGGGTCCCAACTACCGCGACCTCTATCCCACCCCTCCGCCCCCCGGACTGGTGCCAAGCTGCGCCGAAGGCGGCGTCCTGGGCGTCCTGCCCGGCATCATCGGTAGCCTCCAGGCACTGGAAGTCATCAAGGTCATCACCGGCGTAGGAGATACACTCTCCGGACGTTTCTATATTTTCGACGCCCTCAACTTCGAAAGCAGGACCTTCACTATCCGGGCACGCGAAGACAACCCGCTCACCGGGAAGAACCCAACGATAACCGCCCTCATCGACTACGAACAATTCTGTGGCATGCGCGCCGTTGAAGAAAAGCCCCTGAAGGAGATCACGGCAAAAGAGCTCTACGACCTGCAGGTAAAAGGCGAACCCTTCCAGCTGATAGACGTCCGCGAACCCCACGAATACGACATCGTCAACATCGGCGCCGAATTGATACCACTGGCGACGGTAGCCGACAACAGCGACCGATTCGATAGAGAGAAGAAAGTCATCGTACATTGCAAAATGGGCGGCCGCAGCGCAAAAGCCATCCGCGAACTGGAAGAGAAATTCGGTTTTACCAATCTTTATAACCTGAAAGGAGGAATACTCGCTTATATCGACGAAGTACAGCCCGAGCTGACAAAATATTGATCACCGTCGGCCCCGGTCGCGAACACCGATAACCCGGCCTCACCGGGCCACAAACACCGACAACCCGGTCCGGGCCTCACCGGGCCACAAACACCGGCAACCCGGTCCCACGGGCCACACCCATACCCCCGTACCTCACCATCACCCGACGCACCGGCCTTACCGGTGCGTCGTATACACCAGCAGAATGGCCACAATGGCCAGAAAGGAAAATAGCGCGAGACGCTGCTGCATAGTTCTTTTTTTTATTGTTCCCTGATACCCTGGCAACTTCTGACTCAAAGGAATTAACAACCACCTGCCATTCCTCCAAATCATGTCCGCAACCAGGGTATCAGGGAATCATTTTTTCAACACCATAAAGATACCAGCAGGTCCCATATTCTCCAAATAAATAGTCCACTATTTTTGTAGACTTTTAAAATATTTTTTTCCTCCTCCCCGCAACGGCAAACCCTCCACCGCAGCGGCGTCAACCCCACACCCCACGGCGCGCCCCAAAAACCACCCCCATAAATTCCTAGTAATTCAATAACCTCCCCACCACCTTCTCCACCTTCTCAGCCGTAGGCAGCATCTCCCCCTCCAACCCCATATTCATCGGCACCGCCGGAAGATCCATAGCCCCCAACACCTCGACCGGAGCGTCGAGGCTGGCAAAACAGCTTCTTGAAATTCGCCAGGCCAGCGCCTCCGCGAAAGAATTATTTTGTTGTTCCTCTGTCAATACCAAACATTTCCCATGCTGACGAACAGTCGAATAGACCAGCTCCTCATCCAGCGGATACAGCGTCCGCAGATCGACCACCGCCACTCTCCCCGGAAAAGCCTTAGCCGCTGCTGCAGCCCAGTAGACTCCCATCCCATACGTGATGATACAGCAGCTCTCCCCCTCCTCTATCATATCTTCATCAGCCTCCAGCATACAGACCCCCTTGCCAAAAGGCAGTATATAGTCGCGGGCAGGCTCCACCGTCTTCGCCCCTTCCGTCCCCGGCACCTTGCTCCAGTATAGCCCCTTGTGCTCCAGCATGACCACCGGATTGGGATCGAGAAAAGCCGCCTTCATCAGCCCCTTCATATCGGCGGCATTGGAAGGATACGCCACTTTGATACCCTTTATCGACAGCAGCGTCGTCTCGATACTCCCGCTGTGATAAGGACCGCCGCCACCATAGGCCCCGATCGGTACTCGGATCAGCGCCTGCACCGGCCATTTTCCCTGACTGAGATAGCAGGACTTGGATATCTCCGTGACAAGCTGGTTCATACCGGGATAGATATAGTCGGCGAACTGCACCTCCACAATGGGCTTGGCGCCCACAGCGCTCATCCCCACGGTAGACCCGATAATATAGGCTTCCTGTATCGCCGTATTGAATACCCGATGATCGCCAAACTTCTCACCCAGGGTAGCCGCCTCACGAAATACGCCACCCAATCTCCGACCCACGTCCTGCCCATACAATAAAGCCTCCGGATACTCCTCCATGATCTCCCGTATAGCAAAAAGGGCCGCGTCGACCATGATCACCTTCTCCCCATCCACCGGCCGGCGCTCACCCCGCTCTTCCACCACCGGGGTCGGAGCAAATACATGCTCGGCAACGCCGGACAGATCAGGCTCGGACGCAGCCACCGCCGCCTCGAACTGCCGGGCCACCTCCTCAGCCGCCTCCATCTCTATCTCCGCCAATACCCCTCCCTCAACCCCCGATGCAACTAATCTCGCCCTCAGCCTCGGACGGGGATCCATCTCCGCATGCTCCCCGAGATCCTTTGCATCCCGGTAGAACTCCCGTCGTACGCCACTCGTATGATGCCCAAGAAGAGGCACCTTCGCTTGAACCAGCCAGGGACTACGCCCCTTCCGGGCCTCCGCGATCACATGCCCCATGCATTCATAGCTCTTAAGAAAATCGCTCCCATCCAGCCGCAGCCGCTCCAGCCCCTTGAAACCCGCCGCATACTCAAAGGCATCCATCGCCCTCGATTCCTCCGAACGCACGCTGATGCCCCAGTCATTGTCCTGAACCAGGTAAATGATCGGCAGCTGCTTCAACACCGCGAACTGAAAGGCCTCGCTCACCTCGCCTTCCGTGACGCTGGCATCCCCCAGGGAACAGACTACCACCGGTAACTCCCCCTCCGGACCCCGCCGCAACAAGGACGACCCGATAGCCTCCAGGTACTGAAGCCCCTGCGCCAGCCCCGTCGCAGGAATAACCTGCATGCCCGTGGCGCTGCTCTGATGTATCATCTGGGGCTTGTCAGGCCCCCGGTAATTGGGATGGGAATAATATTCACGACCTCCGGTAAATGGGTCATCCCCCTTGGCCAGCAGCTGCAACATCAGCTGATAGGGCTCCCAGCCCATGCCAAGCAAAAGACTTTCGTCTCTGTAATATGGGCTTACCCAGTCGCAGGATTGTAGATGAAATGCGGTCGCCAGCTGAATGGCTTCATGTCCCCGGGAAGTAGAATGGACGTATTTGCAGATGGGACGGTTGTTTTCATAGGTGACAGCCATTTCGCTGGCCATGCACATAAGCCGATAGGCTTTCAAAAGGATGTCGACGGTGATCATCAGACCGCCCGGAGGCAATTTTATTTTATTTCAACAGTGAACAGACTATCGTCTTCTATAAAACCTTCCAGCTCGTCACCCACCACACATTCGCCAACACCAGCAGGAGTACCAGTGAAGACCAGGTCTCCGATATTGACAGAAAAATAATTGGATATATAGGATACGATCTTGTCAAAATTATTGATCATCAGGTTGGAATTCCCCTGCTGCACCAGCTCCTTGTTCTTATACATGCAGAAATTGATATCCTTCTTGTTCTTGACATTCTGCAAAGGGATCCACTTCCCGATAGCCGCCGAGTTATCCCAGGCCTTGGCCTTCTCCCAGGGAAGCCCCTTCTCCTTCAGCTCGTTCTGTATATCACGCGCGGTAAAATCTACGCCAACCGTAACGGCATCGTAATATTTGCTGGCAAATCTCTCCTGAATGTATTTACCGTTCTTGGATATACGAAGCACCAGTTCGCATTCGTAATGCAATTCGTTGGTGAACTCAGGATAATAGAAAGGTGTATGGGCCTGTAGCAAAGCGCTCTTAGGCTTCATAAATATGATCGGCTCTTCCGGAACTTCATTATTTAATTCCTTGGCATGAGCCACATAGTTACGGCCAACACAGAATATTTTCATATTCAATCAGGGTTTTTTATGTGTGAGATAAGCTAAAAAAAATAGCTCATCTCCCACAACAAGTTTAATTTCTGTCCTTCGGACAAGCCACCTCCGGTGGCTCTGAAAAAATTCTTAATCCTAGTTTTCATCTGGCCTGAAGAGACCCGGGTACTACATAGGCATATTGAATATCAAAATACTTACTCATTAAGGATGAACGCAATATTTATGCGAAAATAAAGATTCCCCTTTACAAATCATAGTTCGAACTCCAAATTATTGTACTGGCTCATCGTCCGCTCAATCCCAATAGTGGCAAAGCTTTCAATGATCTCCACCGACTTCCCGATCTTCTGCTGGACGACCGGCAGCTCGTCGGCAGTCCATCTTCCCAGCACAAAATTCACCTGGCGGCCCTTAGGAAAATTATTTCCAATACCAAATCTCAGCTTTGGATAAGCATTCGTGCCCAGACTCTCCTGGATGCTCCGAAGACCATTGTGACCGGCATCGCTGCCTCCGGGCCTCAGCCTCAGCCTGCTCAGGGGCAGCGCCAGATCATCCAGCACCACCAGGATATGGTCAGGAGCGATCTTTTCCTTGTCCATCCAGTACTTCACCGCCCGGCCACTCTCATTCATATAGGTAGTTGGCTTGATGCAGACCAATATCTGCCCATGCCACTTTATTTCCACCATCTCGGCTAACCGCTCAACGCTAAACCGGCCTTCCTTCCCCACCACCAGCGCGTCCAGCACATCAAACCCAATATTGTGCCGGGTTCCGGCATATTCGGCACCTATATTCCCAAGGCCGGCTATCAGGTACTTTCCCATATTACAGATGAACGGGGGGCATTAAAAATAACAAAAAACCCGGTTAATGTTTAACCGGGTTCCTACTAATAAAATAATTTATTTTTTGGCCGGCGCAGCCTTCGCAGCGGCAGGAGCAGCCGCAGCAGCAGGTTTGGCGCCCGCAGCAGGTACAGCAGCAGCCTCTTCCTGTTTCAGCTGACGCGTCAGCACCACAGATGCGATAGGAATACGAGGAGAGTTCAGTATCTCGTAGTTATCAGCCTTCACGTCCTCTACCCGCAGGTTACCATTCAGCTCCAGCTCGGTCAGGTCAACCTCGATGTTTTCCTTCAGGTATTTAGGAAGGGTCTTTATCTTGAGCGCCTTCATCTTCGTGATCAGCTTACCACCGTCTTTCACGCCCTTGGAAGCGCCAACGAACTTCAGAGGAATTGTAGCCGTCACCGGTCTGTCTTCTATCAGCTCGAGAAAATCGACGTGGATCAGATCGTCAGTTACCTTATCAAACTGCAGATCCTTCAGGATGCATTTGTAAGTCTTTCCTTCTACCTTAATTTCCGCCAGCTGGAAATCAGGTGTGTATACCAGTGTTTTGAACGACGCATTCGGAGCCGAAAAATTCACCTCCTTTGCACCCCCATAAATTACACCGGGCACTTTTTCCTCAGAGCGAAGTTGGCGGGTGGCTTGTTTGCCCATTTCGGTCCTGAGTTGTCCTTCGATTGTAATTGTCTTCATTGTATGCTTGTTTATTGTGCACCGGGTATGGTTACTCCAAATTTACCCATCCCCGGTGCACGGTTTATGATGGGAACTTCGGCGGAGCTGCTTCGCCACGCTCCTTCTCGTTCTTAACCTTCGCTTCGCTCGGTTACAGCCAGCGGACCCGTGGTCCGCTTTATTACGCTAACTTATTGCCCATCTCCCCACGCTGCGCCTCTGCTTCCCACGCGGCACCCCTACTTATTCCTCAGCTGCGAGTGAATGAACAGCCCCGTGATACTCCTGTTCTCATGCGCATTACGTATTGCTACTGCAAATAATTCCGCCACACTCAACACCTTTATCTTCGAGCTCGGATGCTTCAACGGGATCGTATCACACACCACCAGCTCTTCCAGTACACTGTTCTCAATATTCTCATACGCCTTGCCAGACAGAACAGGATGTGTACACAACGCCCTCACGCTCCGGGCCCCCTTCTCCTTCAACAACCCCGCCGCCTTGGCCAGCGTCCCCCCCGTATCACAGATGTCATCGATCAACACTATATCCTTATCCGTCACATCCCCGATAACCACCATGCTCGCTATCTCATTCGCCCTCTTCCGGTGCTTATCACAAATGACCATCTCAGCATTAAAATAGCTCGCGATCTCCCGGATACGATTGGCGCTACCCACGTCAGGGGCCGCAAAGGTAAGATTTTCCACCTTAAGTTGCTCAATATAGGGTATAAAAATAGCCG
>Ga0105239_10001728_pt1 | contig 28776 bp, 24 predicted proteins | sample KBSC44metaG_FD_92761 | JGI IMG/M metagenome (GOLD analysis project Ga0105239, IMG submission 92761) | Corn rhizosphere microbial communities from Kellogg Biological Station, Michigan, USA - KBS C4-4 metaG | ecosystem: Host-associated > Plants > Roots > Rhizosphere > Soil | place: Michigan, USA...
CCTATCAGAGCTTCAGTCAGCTACCCAGGCGCTATGGGCTGGGAAAACTTACGAATTTCAATCGGCAAGGGTCTGGACGGATACGCGCAGTATCCAGGTAGGGGACTTCTTTCTTCCTATATGCGGTCAACGCTTTGATGGTCATGACTATCTTCAACAGGCCTTTCAGGATGGTGCTGTCGGGGCTTTTGTCAGCGCGGAAAAATTTGCAGAGCACCCCGAATGGGTTGTTTTTCAAAACCTCCTAGTGGTTTCCGATACGACTCAAGCCTATCTGGATGTCGCTCGCTTTTATCGGGAAGGGATTAACCCCAAAGTCATTGCTGTGACGGGTAGTTCTGGCAAAACATCGACCAAGGAGATGCTCTTTGCCGCGTTATCACCTTTGAAGCGTTGTGTAAAAACCGAGAAAAATTTTAATAATGAGATCGGTGTTGCACAGACTATGTTGTCACTGCATGCGGATACAGAAATTTTGATCGTTGAAATGGGGATGCGAGGACCCCGTCAGATTGCTCCTTTATCGATTGCGGCGAAGCCGGATGTCGCCATCGTGATCAATGTTGGGCCAGCCCATATTGAGTTTTTGGGATCATTAAAGGCCATTGCTACGGCCAAATTGGAAATTGCAGAAGGGCTTGATCCGGCCAAAGGTGTTTTGGTGATTAATGGTGATAGTGAGGAATTATCCGAGGGAGTAGGGCGAGCCTGGCAGGGGCAGCTCAGGTCTTATCATCTGGATCAAGCTGAGAAGCTGATTTTGACATCGACGGGTTCCAGCTTTCTATATCAGGATGGTTCCGGGCAAACACAGGAAATCCGCTTGACTGTACCCGGTGCTCATATGGTTGCCAATGCACTTGGCGTTCTCGCTGTTGGTGAAGCCTTAGGTTTTTCAGTGGCCTCCATGGTACCGGGATTGGCTTGTTTCCAACATGCTGAAGGTCGGGGAGAAACTCAAACTTTAGTGGGCTTTCACAACGTTTCAGTAATCAATGATGCCTATAATGCTAATCCACAAAGTGTTCAAGCTTCATTGGAAGCTTTTTTATCGACCTATCATGAGTTACAGGAAACTCAATCTCAAAAACTCGTTCTAATCCTGGGTGGTATGAAAGAGCTCGGTGAGTTTTCAGAAGCCTATCATCGTGCTCTCGGCGAGTGGCTGAGTGTTCAGAAAGAGATTACAGCGCTTTTTATCGTGGGTGAAGAAGGACGCTGGATCTATGATGAAATCCTGGAGGATTTCACGGAAGATGATGAAGGCGAGGCCGCACTTTTTGAAATTCACCATGTTGATGCTGTTGTTGACATTGCAAAAATATTGCTTAGCCGACAGGATTTGCTGGAGAATAGTTTACTCTACTTAAAGGGATCCAGGGCCTATGCCTTGGAACATCTTCCTTCGTTATTGTCTACAGTGAATACCAATTCAAAGAATTAAGGAGGATTTGTGCAGGCGAGGAACGAGCATCACAGGAGCGTAAGCATAGACAGAACTATGTGCGTATCCAAGAAGCATAGTAACGAAGCATGCGCGAAAACCGCCTTGATTATTGGAATTGTTAGGAGAGGACGTCTATATGAGTTTAGTTAAAGGCGGCATGCCCTTTGATATTGCCACGCTAAGCTCTGCATTGGTCCCGATTCTGGTAACTGCTGCTTTGGGCATGCCGTATATTAACTGGCTGAAGCAGCGCATGTTCGGACAGTATATCCGCGAAGATGGTCCGCAAAGCCATCAGGCGAAAGCCGGAACACCGACGGCTGGCGGCGTACTGGTTCTACTTGCAACCATGATTGGTTTATTCAGTATTTGGGTGTTTAGAAGTTCGACGTTTTTGAATTTGCCGGTTGTCGCAGTATTCGTAGCGACGTTTGTATTCGGTTTACTGGGTTTTTCAGATGATGCCCTGAAAATTTTCAAAAAGAAAAACAAGGGTGTAACCGGTTATACTAAGCTTGCTGTTCAGGTTTTGACGGGTGCTTTTGTCGGCTGGGTTGTACTCCAAGGAAATTCTTTGGGAACCGTGAGTGTGTTTGGTTTGGCAAGCCTAAATCTGGGCTGGCTCTATCTTCCCTTTGCGGCTTTTGTGATTACGGGTGCTTCTAACTCTGTCAATTTAACAGATGGTTTGGATGGCTTGGCATCCGGTACCGCTGTTATGAGTTTTATGACGCTCTCACTTTTATTGTTTATGACTCATTCGATTGATTTAGCGCTTTTTGCTCAAGTACTTGCAGGAGCATGTATCGGCTTTTTGATTTTTAACCGGCATCCGGCCAAAATTTTCATGGGGGATACGGGAAGTCTGGCCTTGGGAGGCGCTATGGGAGCCTTGGCTCTGGTGGGACATCTGGAATCCTGGTTGTTATTGATTGCTCTGATGTATATTCTGGAAACGCTTTCAGTCATTCTTCAAGTGATTTCGTTTAAAAGTACCGGCAAGCGTATTTTTCGCATGAGCCCGCTGCATCACCATTTTGAGTTAAGTGGCTGGTCTGAATTGCGGGTTGTTTATACCTTTATTACCGTGCAATTTATGGGTTGTGTACTCGCTGTCATTCTTTACAACATGCTAGGTCATTAACAACTGTCTTTGCTCTTTCTGATATATAGAACTTAAATTCCCCTCCCCCGGAGGGGTGGCAGGCGGAGCATGACGGGGTGGTTTTAAATTATCAAACCATTTTCATTAGAAGTCGCTTTTTTGTATTCAATGTACCACCCCGCGCTATTTCCCGTTAGGGAACAGGCGCAAGCGCACCCCTCCCAGGAGGGGAATTTCATTCAAAGACATAAAAGTTTTACAAAGATAATCAATGACTGTGGGTTATATAATTCGGTACAATAGAATGATTAGACTTAGGCAGGATAGCGGTATAACCCCATGGATTGGAAAGAGCGTGCTTTAACGGTACTAGGACTCTCGCGGAGTGGCGCAGCTGTTGCGCGCTATGTTGCCAAGCGTGGCGGAAAAGTTTTTCTGAGTGATTCCGCTCCGGCAACACCGGCGAATGAAATTCTGCGTCAGGAGTTGAATGAGCTGGGTGTCACGATTGAAATGGGGGGACACGGAAGCCGCTGTTTTGATCATGCGAACGATATCGTCGTAAGCCCTGGGATTCCGCCGACCAACGAAACGATGCAACAACTCAAACTCAGTGAGAAAAACATTATCTCCGAAGTTGAGTTTGCTTATCTGCAAGCTCCCACGATTCCCATTGTTGCGATTACCGGAACCAACGGAAAATCGACCACCACCACGCTTGTGTCTCATATCCTGACCACGGCAGGTTTACGGGCTCCCGCTTGCGGCAATATCGGTATTCCCATTACGGATATTCTAAATGAAAGCCCGGTGAATCAGCCGGTCGCCTGCGATGTTTTAGTGGCTGAACTCAGTTCGTTTCAAATCACTTTTTCACCCACTTTGAAAACTAAAGTTGGGATATTGACGAATTTTAAAGCGGATCACCTGGATTGGCATGGAAGTCTGGAAGGCTACCGAGATGCAAAGTTGGCCCTCTTTTCTGGCGATCGTGCTCCAGAATGGTCTATTTTGCCAGCTGATGATCCCATTGGGACCATGGCAGCCGATCTTACCCCGAATTCCATTCTTTGGTTCTCTCGTCATGAATCCTCTGTCCAGCAGTACTCCGACAAAACCTATATCGATTTTGATGGAAACTTTGTCATTGAGACTGCAAAAAAAGGCAAAGTGACGCTTTTGAATCGACGGGATCTTTATATCATTGGTGCTCATAATGAAGAAAATGTTCTGGCAGCTACAGCCGCCGCCTATTTAATGGATGTCAGTACCACGCACATTATCAGTGCCTGCAAAAGCTTTAAAGGCTTGGAACATCGCTTAGAACAGCTCGATCCTGTGGGTCCGAATCAGGTTGTTTTCTTTAACGATTCCAAAGCTACCAATACTGATGCGGCTATTTCAGCACTCAAAGCCTTTGAGAACAAGCCCGTCATTCTAATTGCGGGTGGCTACGATAAGATGACCCCCTTGGAAGAATTTTCGGTGCTCGCTCAAAAGACATGCAAAACGATTATCTTAATCGGTGCGGCCAAAGAGCGGTTTGCTGGAGCATTAAAGGAAGCGGGCGCGGTTGATATCCAATTTTCCGAAACCCTGGAGTCCGCGGTTCAACTGGCGCTTAATCTGAGCAAGGGAGAACCGGTTCTCTTTTCACCGGCATGTTCCAGCTTTGATATGTTTAAGAATTTTGAAGAGCGCGGCCGGATTTTTAAACAAGCCGTGGAAGCACTTCGTCATGAAAACGCATCCAGTGCGTCACCCATGAGGGTCGGCTAGGAATGGATTGGGACAGTTCATCAACGCTTCCCGGCTCAGGACGGTTTGATAGCCAGCAAAGCGCTCGGCTTCACCCGGATGCTGCGATGGAGCGTCTTTATTCCGAAGATGACATGCCGATGCCGCGTCGGACCCGTGCGTCCTTAGCGCCTCGCGATAATATTTTGCTCTACACCACATTAACCCTGGTTGCTGTGGGTCTGGTTTCTGTGTTTACGGCGAGTGCTGTGCAGGCGGACGTTGAAACCGGCAATAGTATGTCAATTCTGATCAAGCAGATCATTTCTGCCGTGATGGGTCTGGCTTTGTTATTTACGACTGCTCGGATTCCGTTTACACGCTGGCGTTCTTTGACTTTGAGTGCAGGGATTACGGCGATTGGTTTGCTGTTAATGACCATGGTAATTGGGAATACAGCCAACGGAAGTGAGCGTTGGATTCTGCTGCCCTTTGGCTTTACCTTCCAGCCGTCGGATTTTGCGAAAGTTGCCGCTATCTTGTTGATGGCCCAAGCCACTAGTCAGAAGCGCCTTTTGAATGCGAGCATGTTTTTCAACATGGGCATGGTGGCCGTGATGATTGCCTTGATCTTAAAACAGCCGAACCTCTCCGTCTCGATCATTCTGGTTGTGATTTGTATGTCGATGCTTTTGCTGGCAGGCAGTTCTGTTATTCTTATGAGTGTTTTGGGTGTAGGCGGTGTTGCCGGTGCCTGGCATGTGATTAAACATAATCCCTACCAAATGGAACGGATTTCCGGCTGGCTCGATCCCTGGAAAGATGCCCAGGATACAGGCTATAACTTGATTCAATCTTATTATGCGATCGGCTCTGGCGGTCTTTTTGGTGTGGGTCTAGGCAATTCTGTCCAGAAACTCTACTACCTTCCGTTTCAACATACCGACTTTATTTTTGCCGTGATTTGCGAAGAGTGGGGCTTTATTGGTGCCGCTATCGTATTAGGCTTATTCGGGGTTCTCTGCTGGCGTGGATTTAACATTGCCTGGTACTGTCCGAATCGTTATGGGCAAATGTTAGCCTTTGGCTTAACAATGGCTATTGTACTGCAGGCCATTATCAATGTTTGCGTTACTGTGGGATTGATGCCGGTGACGGGCGTGACGCTGCCACTGATTAGTTATGGTGGAACGTCCATGATCATTACATTAGGCATGCTTGGGATTTTGCTGAATATTTCCCGCTACAGAAGTAATGGTTTATGAAATCATTTTCAAAAATTGAAAATGGTATGAAAGTGATTGTGACCGGTGGCGGAACCGGCGGACATATTTATCCGGCTTTGGCGGTGGCGACCTGTTTAGCGGGAAAGCCCAATGTTGAGGCGGTTTACTACCTTGGTAAAAAAGGTGGCCTGGAAAGTGAGTTGGCCATTCAGGCTGGTTTCCCTTTTATCGGAATTGCTTTCGCGGGTATGCCACGCGGAAAAAGTCCCCTTACCCTTCTCAAAATTTTTCTGTGGTTGTTGAATTTAGCCCAAGCGACTTTCACGGCACTGGGTGAAATTCAAAAAATCCAACCGGCGATGATTTTTGGAACCGGGGGCTATGTGAGCGCACCGGTGCTTTTGGCTGCCCGAATTTTAAAAATTCCCTATGCGGTTCATGAACCGGATGCACAGCCCGGACTGGCCAATCGATTTTTAGGACGTTATGCCAGTTTGATTACCACCAGCTTTAAAGCCGGTGCAGAGCGATTAAGACAAAATCCGACTCAAACCATTTTGGTGACAGGCAATCCCATTCGTCAAGATATTGGGCAATTAGGTCGAGACGAGGCTCGTAAAACGTTTGGCGAGCAATGGCCAAACGATAAGCCAATTTTACTCGTAACGGGTGGCTCTCAGGGTGCTCGTAAGCTGAATATGGCTTTGGTGGAAATTTTACCGACCCTATTAAATCAGTGGAATATTGCCGTTTTGCATTTGACGGGTAAAAAACTCTACGATGAAACCATGCTTGCCCTGGATCAAGCTGATCCCAATTTTAAAATGCATACTGCTTATCAAGTAAAACCCTTCAATTCTGATATGGCGACTTGGTTAGCGGCTGCTAATGTCGCGTTGTGCCGGTCGGGATCACTGAGTTTATCTGAAATGTATGCTTGCGCCTTGCCGACAGTTTTGGTTCCCTATCCCTTTGCGGCGGCTGATCATCAGCGCCGAAACGCGGAAGCGTCCGTAGCTGCGGGTGCCTCATTCATGCTGGATGACGCTGAATGCACGGGTCCTCGCTTACTGGAAGTATTGAAGCCTTTATTTCAGGATCCAGCAATTTATAATGCTATGCAGCAAGCGTCTCGCGGATTGGGACATCCGGAAGCAACCGAAAAAATTACTGAGGCCTTACTTCAGTTGGCAAAGTAGTAAAACCGAATATAGTTCGACTGTAGGTGGTTTTCTCTATGCTACTGTAGTTTTATGGTTGCCCTTATTCAACAAACTTTGCCCGTAGCACCGCTCGAATTGCTTCAAACGCCTCGACAAATTCGAGATGTGCAAACGAAGCGCTTAGGAAAGTGGGGAGAAACCATTGCCTGCTCCTACCTGAGAAGACTGGGGTATGTTATTGAAAAACTGAATTGGCGTGCCGGCCGCCTTGGGGAAGTGGATTTGATTTTAGTGAACCACAACGAAAAAGTGCGCGTGTTTGTAGAAGTTAAAACACGCCGAGGTTTTAGGAACGGAAGCCCTTTAGAGGCTGTAACACCCATGAAACAAAAGAGCCTTTATTATATTGCGGAAAGCTATATACAAAGTATAGAGGTTCAAAATGATGCAGTTTATGCGGTACGCATGGATGTCGTCGGTATAACCTTTCCGGGGGGAAATAGACCTGCCATCATTGAGCATATCCAGAATGCTTTTTAGAGGTCTCAATCCCTGCCTAAAAGCCCTCAATCACTTGCCTTAGACGAATGAATGAGGGCTTTATGGTGTTAGGAGGAAGGAAAATTTCTTTAGTTTATTAGTTGGGTTTATCAATTAAACCAGCGTGATGCATGGCCCAACCAAGCTCATGCACGCCATCAGGCGTCCAATTTTTTGTAGAGCCATCATCTTTTTTGGAGCCTAAGTATTGCTGTAGCAGCTTAATTGGTTGAGTATATTTCGTTGCCTCTTTAACTTTAGGTATAGTATCGATTGCAAAAGCGTTGAGCTTGCCAACGTTATCTTCTAAAGTATCTACTCTGGGTTCTAATTTCATAAACTTAAATATATGATAAGCAGAAGTTCCTAGGGCCGCTAGCAGGCCTCCTGAATTCACACCATTCCAGATCAGTTGCTTGGTTTTTCCTCTGGCAGCCAATTCCTGACCTTCTTTCACAAGTTTAAGGGTTTCACCCAGGGCAGCCGACATTTTACTGCTTTGTCTGTGAATCAAGTAGACAATGCTACCAATCATGATGGGAAGAGCTACCTTCGGAATAATTCCGAGTTCAGGCATTGACTGTGTTGCAATATTGCCGAATTTAACAGGTGATTGTACTCGAGGTGATGCATTTCCAGCGCTACCAAAGCGTTGAGAAATTTCCATTGGGAAGCTCCTTCGGCGTTAAATTTATTGAATGACAATTGGACGTATTTCTATCCAATCATCACTCTTCTTGGGGGAGTGGAGGATGAGTTAGAGATAAAATCAAGGGGATAAGGATTACAAGGAAAGCGTTATAAACTCTTATATGCTATTAAGAACGGTCAATTGATTTTTGTGCTCTCTGGATCTTTTTCTTGCTGCAGACGTTCTGTTAGTTTTATGAATTTGCCTCAAGGGAAGGCTTGCTTTAAAGTAGGGATATATTGTTTATCACAAGATGGGAGAGCTTTCTATGTCTGAATCTGCACTGACCGAGTTTCCGAAATATAAAACCTGGGCTGTAATTGGCGTATCGGATGATCGAAGTAAGTACGGAAATAAAATTTATCGCGATTTGAGAGACGCAGGTTACACTGTTTACGCCGTTCATCCTAAAAATACAACGGTTGAGGGTGACCCTTGCTATCCTTCTGTCAAATCATTGCCCACAAAGCCGGATGTTGTTGATGTTGTTGTTCCTCCCACTGCCGCGATGCAGGTTGTTCAGGATTGTTTAGAGCAAGGAATTAAGCGTATCTGGTTTCAACCGGGCTCTGAAAATGACGATGCCATTGCAGCAGCCCAAGCAGGTGGAATGGATGTTGTTTTTGATGCCTGCATCATGATCCAGAAACAGGATTCGTTTAAAGAGTCAATCTAGCGGTTGGCCAATTGCATTTACTTCGTTGCTGCGTCGCTTCGCAATCAACACGTATTTCTTATACGCTGTGGTATTGCTCAGCGACTGGTGCCTCTAGCTACTCGTTGTCAACACGGCTAGGTTTTCAATTAACTGACTTCAATAAAAAGCCTCCCATCTGCATGAGCACATGGGAGGCTTTTTTATGGAATTAATTAAGGATTGTTGATGTTCAATGCTTGATCCAGTTTGATTTCAACTTTCTCACCGGAAGCGATGCTGACATCTTTGCCTTTTGCAGCAACACCGGCCAACGCTCCTAAGCCACCACCGACAGCAGTGCCATAGATTGCGCCTTTACCGACTTTGCCACCCGAAAGAGGACCCATAGCAGTACCCAGGGCCGCTCCCAAGCCGGCACCTAAGGCTGCGCGCCCGGCAGTGTTCATAATACGACCTTTGGTAGTGCCACCGTGAAGCATTCCGTCTTCAGTCGCAACCGATCCCTGGATCGGTAAACGCTGACCGTTAGGCGTTACGATTTCAGTGAAGTTGATGTCGAGTACGGCGTTTTTACCGGTACGGCCTGAGGGTTCAATTTGTGCAATTTTACCGACGATTTGACTGTCGGCAGGAACCACAACCCGGTTGTCACTGCTCATAAGGGGGGTATCAAGCTTCAATGTAACGGCATCACCGACCTTGTTTAATTCAGAGCTGATAACACCGCTTTGCAGCGTACCGGTGAACTTTGTGTTCGCGGGAACACTGGTGGAAACATAGCCTTGTAAGCCTTGGCCCCCGTTAATGACGTTTTGTGGTTGAATGGTCTGACCCGGTTGAGGTGCACCATTACTGGCTAAATTGAGCTTGGCTCGAAGATTTTCGACCATCGCTGCGACGTCGGCACGGGTCGCGGGCTCAGTCGGGTTAATGGCATTACCTGAGTTGGGGTTGGATGCATAGATACCAGACTGAATCGCTGCTGCTACACCGGTACGAGCCCAGCTGGGAATCGCACTACTGTCTCGGTAGCCTGAAAGAATTTGGTTCACTATCGCATCATTTGGCATGGGCATCCGAGAGGCATTGGACATAATCGCAATGGCTTCCGCACGGGTGAGGTTACGGCTGGGAGCGAACAATCCGCCCGGATAGCCACTCACTAAACCTGCGGAACGAACGGTTTCAATTGCAGGGTAAGCCCAGTTATTGCTGGGGACATCGTTAAAGGTTTGTGAGCCATTGGCAGAAGAATTCAAACCGAGGGCTTTTACCATAACGGCAGAAAATTCAGCGCGGGTAATGGAGCCATTGGGGCGGAAACTACCATCAGGATAGCCGGTAATAATGTTTTGGTTGGACAAATCCTGAATGGCATTGCTTGCCCAGTTGCCTTGTAAATCTTGAAACATAGCAGCAAATGCAGTCATGCCAGAAATTTGAAGACCGATCGCGAGGCTAAGCATCGCAGCCATTTTTTGTGACTGTTTCATTCTTTTTAAACTCCTTTATTAGCTCAGTGTTAACATTGGGTTTGGAAAAAGTCGGAATCTTATGATTATTTAAGCTTATAGCCTATTGAATAGGCTACAGGCCTTACTTAATTGGGGCTATTAGCCAGTCGAAGCATATTAGAGCGTCTTCTCTGGCTCTTAAACGAGTGTATTGATTGCCCTTACTTCGTCTTATCAATCCAAAGGGATTCTAAATTGTGGGTAATACCACCCAGAGGAGTGGGTTCAACATTTTGAAGCCTTTTTCTTACCGCGACAATTTGTAAGGGCGAATAGAGGTAAATTAGGGGTGCCTGTTGAGTAATGATTGCCTGATAACGATTGTAGATGGCCCGTCGCTTATTGGTTTCAAAAATTTTGGCACCGTCTTCAAAAACTCTGTCGAGCTCGCTTTCCCAAGGCAGTCGGTCACTGATATTTGTGATTTTGCCGGGCTCCACCAATCGTTGATTGAAGAGATGCAAAAAACCGTCACTTTTCCAGATGTTGGCACCACCGTGAGGTTCCAGGTTACTGCCGGTTAATCCCATGATCATGGTTTCCCAGCTGCCGCTGTGGAGTTTGTCACCCAGTACATTGAACTCAATTGGCTTGAAGTTGACCTTCATTCCTAAGGCTTCAAGGTCCTGCTTGATGTTAACGCCCGTCGCTTCGCGTTCGGTATTACCGCTGTTGGTCAGCAGGGTAAATTCAACTCGGTGAGCATCTTTGTCGAATAACTGGCCTTTTGCATCCCAGGTAAATCCACTGTCTTTAAGGAATTTTTTCGAGTCTTCTACACTCGGCTCGAATCCTTTTGCCAGTGAGGGATCGAGATAAATGGATGAGAGGCTTTCAGGGGTGAAAAGTGGTGCACCAACACCTTTCAGAATATTATCGACAATATCCTGGCGGTGAATGGCATGGTTAATGGCTTGGCGGAAATTTACGTCGTTGAACCATTTGCTTTTAATGGGGTCAACAATCGGCTTTCCGCTTTTGTCCTTGCGATTATTGAGGTTAATCGCCATAAAAATGGTTCCTGACGAGGGTCCCAGATTGTAGAGGTTAAAGCTGGGCTTTTTGAGGGTTCTGACCCGGGTTACAAAGCTGCCGGGTACGGAGTAAATATCCGCATTCCCTTGCTCAAACTGGAGTTCCTGATTGTTGAGGTCACCAACAAATTTTAATACCCATTTATCGAGGTAAGGGAGTCGTTGTCCTTTGCTGTCGGCCATAAAGAAGTGCGGGTTACGCTTAAAGGAAACTCTTAATCGGGGATCATAGTTCTCCAGCAGCCACATACCACTGGAAATAAATTTTCCTGGATGTTTAGCGGCATCCTGAACACCCCAGTAAGCGGAAAAAGCCTGGTTGCCTTGAGCAACAATCGATTCCAGAATATGTTTTGGTGCAATCGGCGTCCCCAGATTGCGCATAAAAGGTGCAAAGGGCTTCGCTGTAGTAAAACGGACGGTATGATCATCCACTTTAACGACTTCAGGGAATTTTCCGTCTACTAATACAGCGTCACGGTTGCTGGCATTGCCTAATCCGTTTTTAACAATACTGTTCCATGTGAATATAACGTCATCCGCCGTAATGGGTTTGCCGTCGGACCATTTTAAGCCGGGTCTGAGTGTGACCGTATAGGTAAGCTTGTCATCTGAAATGGCGATCTTGTGAGCTAAATACGGGACAACTTCGCCGGTGAATGCATCCGTAGTCACTAAGCCGGAAAAGAGCGCTTCTCCTAATGTACTGGAAGTGGCATCGGTAGAAGCCCAGGGATTGAAGGTTTTCGGTCCTTCCCCGATTTGGTTTTCCAACAGGGTGCCGCCAAATTGGCCGATGGGTTCTCGAGACAGTAACCACTCTTCATTCCCATGCATCATGGTTTTAAAAGGAGCTTTGGGTTTTACAACGATTGCCTGAACGGGAATACCCGTACCTGGAAGCTGTTTACTCTGTGCTGTCAGTTGAGACGTAGTATCCGTAGAGCCGGGAGGCCGTGCACAGCCTGTTAAAAAGTTACTGGCTGTTAGTAAAACACTTGCTGCAAGGAAAAGGGAACAAGTTGCATATCCAGACCGTTTTGTAGACAAACTAAAACTCAAAAGAACTCACTCCTCAAAGCAAATGATAGGACCGAATGAAGCAGAACTATTATACGCCATATATACCTCCTTAAATAGAAGATACAAAATCCTGCTCTGAAAGCCGGATCGGTCTAAGCTATAATAAGCGCTAGGAATTAGCGTGTTTAGGGAGGCGGGCTCACGATGCCAGTCTTTATTGGTTTTTTAGTTGTTGTTGCCGTTTTGTATCAACTCTTTTTTCGTTACGAAAAAGTGACTGATGCTGCTAATCCAAACCTGGTTTATAAGCATGACAATTTAACGGGTAAAAACGAACCGGTTGATGGGGATGCCGGGAATCTGGCAGATATGGAAGCTCGCAAGGCAGCCTCTGATCGGTATTTAAAAGACCCGAATGCCCGTCCCGAAGATTTCGACAACGTTATGCCAAATAGCGACGGTATTCCCAATGGAGACACTTCAAATAGCGCCTGGGGGAATCAAGGTACGACTCAAAATTCGGCAGGATACTCGGATAGCAACAATACGGATAATTCCGGCTACCCTGTAGCGTCTTCTCAAGCACCTTTGAATGGTTATATCAGTCGAAGTCAGCAGGTGCCAGAGCCGACTTATCCTCGTAGACGCAGACGCTATTATCAAGCGGAACCCATGACCCCGATGGCAGGATATGCGCCCGAGCCTGAACAGGAACAGCGCCCCGTGAGGCGTCATCGACGTTATCGCGATATTGCTCAAGAAACAGAGTCTTCTTCACCGCCCGTGCCCGGTCGTAATTACCCTCGAGAAACAGCGATGCAACCCTTGATAGGAGAGCATTCAGAAGAGGCCTCTCCCGTTAGCAGACGCAGAAGGCATACAGAGACTCAGGTCGATGAAAACGCAACGCCGCCGGTCCCAGGAGTTGTTCATCGCGTTGCTATGGCCCGAGTTTTAACCCTGCCAACAACCCAAGCACAATATTCCGGGGAACCGATTCGGCGAGAACTTCGTAAAGTCCGTGTGATTGAACGTCCCGCCATGCGTTCTTGGGATTGGCGGGATGTTACAAGGGCTGCACGCATGGGAAATCCGGTTCCGGTTCCTGATACTGTTGTTCAAGACAGTTATCGTCCCCCAACACCCGCAACTCGCCGTGTGGACCGTGTTGCTGATGTTCGACCCCGTCCGTTTGGAACCAGAAAGGTTGACTTGGATCAGGACGGTTTAACAGAAGACATTATTCAAAGCGCTGAAGGGCATGATGGATTGATTGATATTTCCATTGTCAAAAATGGAAAGGAAATCTTTTATGGCCGTGGACGTCAGCTGACCGTGCTTCCAACACAAAGTATGTATGGATGGAAGGACATTGCACTAAAAGCTCATGGGAAAATTATTGGTATTTACCGCTATAATCCCAGTGAGAATGCCTACAGTGCACTTGATAAGAGCTGAATTTAGCGTTAAGCGCCGCGTTGTTGTTTAAGGGTTTGTGGTGGAACCCACGCTGTACAAACTCGAAAACGTGGGAATCGAAGCGGGATGCTCTTTTTATAGCCGGAAAGCTGAGCTTTCCGAACTAGAAACTCGATTGAGTAAATTTGAGACTGTAGTGTGTTCAACCGAGACTTTAACCCTCCCCAGGGCAAAACTTGTGAAATCATATCAATCAAATCCAATTGCTTTTGTAGTGATTGGATTTGTCCTTGCCATCTTTCAATCTGCTGACGGTGTTCAATTTCATCAATCTGAGCAGTTGATTTAATCAGCATAGCTCTCTCTTTCCTTGCTTGGTGGGATGCAGGAATTAAAGAAGTTAATTTAAAGCTTGTATATATATATAAAATAAGTAAATTTCACCAAATTGCTTTTTTAATGACGAAATATTGCATTTTTGTATAATCTTAAAAATCATTCTACTTAGTAACTCTTTCCCTAGTAAAATGAGACTATAATTCAAAATACAAACACATTGGTAGAGTTGACATTATTATGAAGCTCAATGCACGAGTAGCAGGTATTTGTGCCAGTGGCACCTTCATCATCACAACGCTTCCTGCGTTTTTCACGCAATGGAAACCGAATAGTATAATGGGTGACTCCTTTTCAGGGGTCAGCTTGGTAGAATCACTTTTATTTAGTGTCTTGGGGGCTTTGTTGGCTGGCTTTATCGGCTTTCTGATTGGGAGTGTCCTATCTAAGCCAGCCGGGAAGAAGAAAAAAACGAAGTCTCCCCATCCGGATGTCGCTGCTCCAAAGACGACTTCTGAAACTTCTGTTCCTGCGCCAACTGTTTCACAAGAAAAAGTCTCTTCCGAAGTCAAGGCAAAATTTGATGATGACGATGATGGTCTCGCAGGCAGTTAATCTTCCCTAATTATTTTTGGAGGCATAGGGGGGCGACGTAACCCCATGAATGTTTTTACCGAGCGTCTCGGAGCGATGCTTACTCGGGTTTTTTTCAATTTCTTCTATAGTGGGTACTTTTTCATCGGGGTTTTCAGAAGGTTTCTCGTCGTCTTTGCCGTTTTTGTTGTCAGTACTGTCAATTTTTGAGTCCGCCTTTGCATTCGGAGATCCTATTTGCTCCGATGCGAGCGGTATCTGTTTTTGATGCATTGCAGCGGTGATGAAGGACTTGCGCTCTTCCTTCAATGAGTCATGCAGATTCTCAGTGCCCTTATCGGTTGCTTTGAGGCTAAATATTTTATCAAGGTTGGGCTTGTGCCCACTTTCAGCTTCTTTCTCAGTCTCAGGTTTGGCCAAGACATTTTTTTCAATTTCTTTGATCAAATTTTTTCTTTTAGTCGTCTCGTCCTCATCAGAGCCATTTTGCTCTTCGTCAAGTTCTTTCTCCACCTTATTCATTTTTTTTGCATCAGGACGTGATGTGACATAGGAATCTGTTTTTTCGTCCCCATCACCAGCCGAAGGAACCAGGAAGCTTGAATAGATCTTACTGGAATCCACATGAGGTAAAGTGCCCTGGGGTGTTACAGAGATTGAAGGAAGAGCTAACGATCCTCCTCCGGGGAGAGAGAAAGGAGAAAGAGACATGGTGTTTAACTAGGCTCCTGACAACCCATATGGTTGTTGATTGGAATTACCATAGGGGTTTTTAATCATACTATCGGCATTTTTAAGTGTGGTGGAGTTGAGAATGTCTTGGTACTGACTGTCTTGAGGACCACTGTTGCCGGTATCCGTATTCCCGGATGGACTAGTCTGTGCAGCTCCTGTGTTAGAGGACGCGCCAAAGTAAGGTTTGCCTGCAACACCGCCAGCCGGGCTTCCAAAACTGGCTGTATCCTGACCGGAAATGCTTATTGCATTAGCGGCTTGAGTATTTTTGTTTTTATCTTTATTGTTGCCGTTACCGGGGAAGAAGAGATCGACCACTTTTTTACCCATGGATTCAGCAATGGCACCGGCAGCAAACATCGCGACTAACTCGGTTGCGAAGCCGCCAAGAGTCGTCCGTCCAGCCCACTTGCCTAAGAAGCCTGGAATCGGTTTCATGAATTTTAAGGGATGCTTTAATGAATGACGACCTAGAATTTTATGCATTAAGCCGGTTCCAGCCAAGAAACGACGGCCCAGCTCCCATCCGATAAAGTTGCAAATTCCGAATCCAACAAAGTTTTCGAGGAAGGACTTTGTTTTGTCGCCTTTATCGGCTTGGTTTCCGGCATGGATAGCAGGGGCGATAACCATTGCGGAACTCACGAGCGACCCAAAAATCAGCATTGGGATGGCAGCCATTTTGTTCTTGCCCATCGACCCCATCATCATTTCACCACCGAAAATATTTTTCATATGTTCCATAGTGGTGACGTGGAACTTACCAATGCTACCAACGCCTCTTCTGCGCATTTCGGCAGTCATTTTGGCTTTGTCTCGGATATTGCCGCCAGCGACACCGCTGGATTGCAAGACACCCTTATCCAGGAAGTCATGAGTTCCACTTAGCCGCTTGAGTAAAGCTTTTTCTTCAGGAGATGCTGATTTATCATTCACTTTTTGTTGTAAGTAGGCCCGTTTAATTTCCTGTGTCTGCACAACCTTCTCTAAGGCCGTGCCGTTTGCGATGTGCTTTTGGATCTCGTCAGTCTTGGTCAGGTCTTGCAGATGAGTCTTGTCAAAGTAGGTGGCTCGCGCAAAGTCTTCTTTACTGTTTATTGGATATTTGAAGCCACCGGGTGTAATTGTTTGGCCAGACTTTAATCCAGGTACCTTCTCCGTACTCAGAGGCTCACCCTTACGCAACGCTTCTATTTGCGTGTCGTTGAGTCCATCATAAAATTCATGGGCTTCTTTAGCCGATTTAAATGCAGTCGGCTTTCCCAGTTTTTCATGAACTAATTGGCGATGCAGATCCAGAACTTTTTGATTATCCTCAATCAGTACTTTATGCAGCCCCTGGTAGGTGCCTGTTAGATCGTAGGATTTGTTGATGCCTAAAGCCCAAACGGAGCGTTTGGGTTGAAGAGCTTTATTGAAATTCTTTAAGGAGCGTTCAACATGAACACCTTGCTGATGTTTGATGATATGCGCTTCAAGCTTGTCTGCATTAGCCTGGTTACCTTTGCAGTCAAGTTCTGGCATATAGTTGAGTGACCAGTATTTGTACCAGTCTTTGTTTGCCAGGAAGCCGGGTGCCTTGATCGAATTTAGGCCACTACTGATATTTTTTATAATCGGTAATCCATCAAGCTTTTCAGCATATTCGATATGTCTTTCCACACCGGTTTTCGAATTCTTTTTGGTTAAGTAATAGGCTAATCCGCCTGTTCCCATTCCCAGGACAGTGGCTGCACCGATTTCACCGGCATCAGCATCTCCGGCCATTGTGCTAACTCCCGGGATTTTAGGCCCCCAGCCGGGTTTTTCTTTTTTAGTACCATCCGGGTTAGTGGTGCCATCGGCGACTGCGGCCTGTTGATATTTATCACCCGCATTGGGGTTTTGAACGGCTTGCTGCGCTATATTCTGCATGGGATCGTATGGAGAATACCCTCCCTCGCCAGTGTTGGAGGGAGGCACTTGTCCTAAACGATTCTGTTGAGCCAACCACGATGCTTGTGGAAAGCCGCTAGAAGGATTCTGCGCCATAATTTTATTCGTTTAACCATCCACTTTTGTGAGTGATTGATACCGATGATGAAGATCCCTCTTACAAACTAATAAGAGGCTCTAATAGATAAAAACATAGTTTCCCGTTTTAGTGCGCGGATTTCTGGCGTATAGGGTTTGTGTGTTTATGAATGCAAAAAAAAACGAGTATTATGTGCAGTTTAGGCAATCGTTGACAGTTTAAAACGTTTCCCTTACAGTGACGAAATAGATTGAGAATAATTCTCAATAAGTATTTTCATTTCACCTTAATACCCCGTCCCAGTTTCTGGAGTTTTCCTCCTTATGCGGCTTATCGCTTCTTCTCCCTTTTTACAATCGAATAATACCCTGCTTCATCATAATAAGCCTGAAATTCGTGCATATCCAATGATACGAATGGCGAGTGTTGATAGTATGCAAAAAACCTCTCGTGTTCGTCACAGTATTAAATTTGGAATTGCCTGCGGTATTTGTCCGGCTTGCTTGGCAACTCAAGCTGTTAAAAAAGAAATCGATAAAATTGGTGCTCTAAAGAATGCTCTCGATAATTTAGAAGATGTTTCGATTGAAGTAGGGAAGGCCTCTGAAAGAATCCGTAAACAAGGTGCCCTAACGGGGGCGGATTCCGGTACAGCCTATATTGGAAATGAAGACGGTACCCGTGTCCAACGAATTGCTTCAAAAGATATGCCCTTGATTCAGCAGGCAACCTTGCCTCGTATTTATCTGAATACACATGATCCGAAGTATAAAATGGTATCGAACCCTCAGCATACGAGTGGCGGTATTAATAACGGTCTTCGTAAAGCTTTGATAGAAGGTTTATTGCAGGTTCATAAAACGGAAACGATTACAGAATCGACTTCCCCACCTGCTTTACAGTCTCATCTTTTCGAAAAACTGGATAAAAATCCAATTACATTGGGTATTTATCATCATTTGGCAGAGGGTAAAAAATTTAGAGATACCGGTGAAAGCGATCCGGCTCTCTTAGGTTATATTTCTGCAGCCAAACTGGAAAAGCACGCTCTCTTTGTTCCGTCTCTTCGTGAAATGCCGGGATTTGAGGATTTTGGAGCGACTCCCGGCGGTTTGATGAATGTGATAGGGATGTCAGCGAAGCACGATGACATTCACAATATTAAAATTGCTGTAGAGCCTTGGCAACATGAGCTTAAGAACTATATTAAAACTTTGAAAAAAGACTATGGTTACGATATTCGGAACCTTACACACGAAAAAGCCGTTCCTGCTGACTATCGGGACGCCATGCATAATGCTCAAATGACGACTGGAACAGAGCTTTATGAAATTCCCTTGGCACATTTAAAGACCGAGCTTAAGCAAGCAGATTATAAGAAAGCTGATGTGAATCACGGTCAGCTGGATACGGATCTGCTTGAAAAGATCAAATTGCCCGATCCGGGTCGTGATTTATTATTTGATCGGATTAAGAAAACAATTCAGATCCTTCCGCGTTTATTAAAGTTGACCTTTACGCAGCCCTATGCGGAAACAAAACGAGCGCTTGCTGATGAGTAGCATCTCACTTACACATCCCAGTCTCTACCGTTCTTGGTCTTTTAACAATCAAGTGAATCTCCCCAATCCAAACCCGATCCTTAATAATACGGACGATACGGGTGTTGATTCACGTCAAATCTCACTTCAAAATGCTCAAATACGCCAGGAAGAAGCCAATGAAGGCCGAAAAGATGCTCACCACAAACTCAATACGGTTGTGACGCCTTTTTGTGTCGCTCTCGGTTTTATGATCTATAAGCTGGGAATGCTCAGTGACCCCAGTGTGAAAGTAATGAAGCGCTTTAAAAAGCTTTTGACGGATAACCAGCAATTACGGCAAGCTGTTTCGCAGACGAATGTTTCGCTGGTTCGAGATCAAGGTCAGGTTCCTCCTAAACTCCGTTTACCGCTCTCACAATTGGATGCCTTGCTTCACGCGAATGATATCCGTCCCTCCATGATGTACCCTTATCTGGAAGAGGTTCGCCAAGCGACCAATGGAGGTAATCCCAAGTTAAATCAGCTCGGTCAAAAAGTAGCTGATTACCATGAACTGTTGCAAGCCATTATGCGGGATAAGCCGGGCTTTCAAATGCTGGCGAATGAAATGAGGGTGCGCCGCTTTATGGATACGAGCAAAAAACAAGCGATAGATCTGGCCAAAAGTGATCGCGAAGAATTTTTTGTTCGCTTATTTGGCCGAGGCCTCAATAAAGATGAACATTTGGATCGATACCGTCATATGTTTGACCAATTAGGCGAAAGCCATCGCTTGCGGGTTCGTCTTCTCGCTTTTGTAATCCCGGGAGCTCTTTTTGGTTACTTCTTTTCGAAGGTCGGCCATGCTGACGCCGAAGCGGATGAATCTTAGTTCTAAATTCTGTATTTTAGTTTTTTCTGCACTTGTATTGTTGATTCAGTAAAACGAAAGCCTCACAGGTAAGCGCTACAATGACCATGTCCCTTGTTTCTCGAAAACCTTTTTTTGCACCGCAGCCGACTTTCGGACAAGCGGTTTTCCCTAACGCGAGTCAATCAATTTCCGATTCCGACTCATCGTCTTCCTCTCATCAGAAACAGTTGGATACTTACCTCAATAGTGCTACACCTCCCAACCCTAGCGCTTTGCATGGGCCTGGCTCGCATTTGTATTACAGTGAACTACGGGCATTGTTACAAACAAATCAGGTTAAAGAAATTCAAATTCAAATTAATCCCAAGTCGTTTGCTCCGTTACCCACAGCCAAAGTTATGATGAAAAACGGTCGTTCTAATGATTTGCTTCTTCCGCGTGATATGGGTGAATTTACAGATACTTTAGAAGATGCGCATGTCCCCTATACCTACAGTACGACTGCTCATCCGGGAATGGTGGGTAAGATTCAGGATTTGGTTGGCAATGTCGCGCAGGAAATGTTGGCTCCCTTTGCCTTATTGGGTGCGACTGGTCTTCTCGGCATGTGGGGGATGAAGAAATTTAATGAAATTACAGCGGAACGTGAACTGAAGCAAAGTTTAGCGAAAGCGGTGATTAATCCAGCAAGCTTCCCTGATAAGTTTGATGATATGAAGTCGTATCATACGCCTCATACTCAGGAGGCAATGGAAGAGTTTCGACATGGGACAACAAACGTCCTCATTTTAAAAGGCTATCCAGGCCTGGGTAAAACCCATATTCTGAGTTCTCTGCTCAATGCTTCTGCCAACGATAAAACGATGGCATTGGACGTGGGAGATAAAAAAGTAGGAAAAGATGCGCTCGATCTTTTGAGTGATTTATATGGTGGTGATAAAGAACTGGCTCCAAAAGCCTTAAAGCTTTTGAAAAAACAAAATATGGGACGCCCCGTACAAGAAATTCTTCTGGTGGCAGATGAACTTGAGAAACTGGATAGTACACAAGTCGGCACACTGTTGACAAAGGGAACTGGGAACCCAAGCCAAGGCAACAAAATGGAATTGCCTAAACTTCGCCTTTTAGCAACATGTAATGCTTGGCCAGATTTTGTTCATGACGAAGCCGTCGCCAGTCGTATTCGTAAGGAAATTGTTCCGCCACCGGAAGGGGATGTAACAGGCCGTATTATGGCTCAATCGATGTATAACCAAGCCGCTAAATCCAAACTCAGTACCCTTCCTCCTAAAGATGAATTGCAAGAAGCCTTTACGGAAGTGCTCCAGCGTTATCCTGGTTATAGCCCGCGGAGCTTAACAAACTATGTACAGCCAGCACTCTTACGCGAAATTAAAAACGCCAAGCAAGCACTCTCAACCGCCAGTATTGCCAATTCATTTGAAGAAAAATTAAAGCTGCGTCCTTTAAATTCGACTGAGTTAGCAGGCTTGATTGTTCATAATACCGTTGGAAAAGTGCTTGAAAATAACCCGCATCTCGAAAGCGTCAAAGGAAGCTTACAGCTTTGGAATGACCTTCACGATCCTGCATCCGCAAAAACCAAAGATGCACAGGAGCGCTTGATTTTGGATGGACACTCAGCACAAAAGCAGATTTCCAGAGCTTTAGAAAACCATGATTTGAGCATTCACGATCCTGGTACGATTGATGCAGCAACGGAAACCGTGGTTTCTGATCTGAAAAAGAATCGACTCGCGGCTTTGAATCATCCTCCAGTTACAAAGACTGTCGAGCATGAAGTGATTGATAAATTCACCTCGGTTATAGATGAAGTTCTAAAAATGAATGAACTGGCCGCAAAAGTTGAAAAAGGTTCACCGAGTGCGGAAGAAAAAAGTCTTATGGCGATAAAGCGCAATGAATTGAAAGCTTTGAAAACAGCACTGCGCAAACCCTTTCCAGCGGATTCTTTGGAAGCTGCCCACGTAAAAGAGGCAGCAAAACATTACGCTGAAATCAAGAAAGAAACGGATCCAAACCAGCCGGGCTTTATGGATACCAAAAGAATGCATGCGGTTATGGGGCGCGCATTAGACTTCAATCCATCCGTTCACAAGGCAGAAGCCGACTATAATCTGATTCAAAATGAAGACTACGTAAATTTATTCAAATCTCTGCGTTTAATGGCAACTCAAGTCAATGAGAAGATTGCTAAACGGCATCTCCCACCACCCCGTGTTTAAAATTTAGAAGCACGGACTTTTCCGTTCCCTTTTTCGGGGTTATTGGAAAAGATTTTTACTCATTTTTGTCATTTTTTTGACGTAATCCAAAGTCTTTTCTACATCCACGCCGTTCCCATTAATCTGATTCATATCCTGCGCTAACAAGCTATTTGTTAGGCTATCGAGTTGTTGACTGCTTAAGTCTGTGGATGTATTGCTTGCGGTTGAGCCGGTTGTATCACTTGTGGATGATGACGTGCTTGTTGTTGCAGTAGGAGTGCTGTTTGTACCCGTATTGGCGGCTGTCGTCGTATTGCTTCCACTATTTGACATGTTGGAAAATGCCTGGCTCATCATCATTTGCATTAACTGCATCATTTGATAGAACATTTGCATTGATGACGCGGATGTGGAAGTTGTCGATGTGCCAGTTCCAGGTAATGTTGTCCCGTTCGAGGAGTAAAAAGCTGCGAGCGAGGGATCTACAGTCTTTGTTGCACTGTTAGAGTTCGTTCCAGACGCTTTTTGAGTTGTAACGGCTGCTTGTGCACGGCTAATAGCGCCCGGAATGTCGAGGGCTTTCAGTTGCTCGTTCATTCGAGTAACTGCAGAAGGGATATTATTAGTCAATTAAGTTAGCCTCCTTTAAGGAGTGATAGGGCCAGTTGGGGTGCCTGGTTTGCTTGACTGAGCATGGCTGCTGAGACCTGTTGAAGAATTTGATACTGAGCCAGATGGGCCGACTCGGAAGCGACATCGACATTTCTAATTTGTGATTCTGATGCTGATAGATTTTCAGAGGTAATGGCCAAATTATTGCTTGTTGATTCCAGGCGGTTACTCAGTCCACCGATTTTACCGCGACGTGTATTAACGGTTTGGATGGCGGTATCGAGTGTTCCAATTGCGGATAAGGCATGAGCACTGGTGTCTAGTTTTACAGTGCTGGTAATACTCAGTGCTGAAGCATTAATGCTGTTAAAGACGCCTTGTCCGCCGATATTTAAAGTATCCACACCGGACGTTGTATTGGCTCCTACTTGAAGCTTTAAAGTGGAAGCGCTTCCTGACAAAAGTTTCACACCATTAAATTGTGTGGAGGTGGCAATCTGATTGATACCGCTCGCCAGTTGTGCGAATTCGGCGCTCATCGCGGAGCGTTGAGCTGTACTGTAGGTATCGTTGCCTGCTTGAACTGCGAGTTCCCGCATTCTTTGTAATGAGTCTGTGATGGTTTGTAGGGCACCATCGGCAACATTGAGCAGATTAATCCCGTCTTGCACGTTGTCTGATGCTTTATTGGTACCTCTAATCTGACTTCTCAAGCTTTCTGACAAGGCGAGACCTGCGGCGTCATCTCCAGCCTGATTAATGCGATAGCCCGATGCCAGCATTTGCATGGATTTTTGCAGTTTGATGGTATTAATGTTGAGGTAGCGCTGAGCGTCTAGCGCATTGGTATTCGCATTAATATTCAGTGGCATCCTTGTCACTCCTAAATAAAGCTCGAACGAAGCTGTTCTTCCTGATGAGCTGAATTATTTAAAAATCAATCCATATCTATCGCTTAAGACAATTAGCATCCTGATCCGTATAGAGCTAAGTTGGGTCTTAAATCCCTCTCGAACAAATCCTGGAATAACTTTAAAAATAACGACTTTACAGCCTCACTTTATTAAGAAATCGCAATAGATGACACGGAAAAAGCCACGCTTTTAAAATCCCTATTGTAAAGGATCATTTAAAGACCCTTCTGGCCTGCTCGCTCATCCCGGTTATCTGAATTTTCAAAGTGCGGACTTTTTCCCGTCTCCTCAATAGAGAAGCCTATTTCGACCGATTCGATTTCAAAAACAGTCCGTCTTAGAAGAGAGTTAATTGTGCTTGAACCAACTTATAGCCTTGACGATGAAGAGGCGTGATTCCGAGTTCTTCCATACCCGCTCGGTGTGCAGGAGTCGGATATCCCATATTTTTTTCCCACCCATAACCGGGATACTCTTTCGCGAGAGCAATGATTGCACTGTCTCGCGTATGTTTAGCGATGACAGAAGCCGCTGCGATAACTGAGGATTGTGCGTCTCCCTTGACAACTGGGATTTGGTGAACGCGAGAGACTTGCGGCAAATAGGTACGGCCATCAATTAAAATCAGGCAGTCTTGCCGTTGAAGGCCGGGTTCCTGCACTTTCAACGAAGTGAAAACGACTTCGAAGGCTCTATAGCAAGCAAGTAACGAGGCATGATGAATATTATGCTCCTTAATTTCTTCGACATTGGCTTCTCCGACCGCATGAAAGCCGATTTCCTGTAAAACAGGAGAAAGCTGTGTTCGAATATCGAGACGAACTTGCTTGGAATCATTGAGTGCTTGTAAAAGTTCATGATGCTCCTTTGAAAGAGCTTTTAGTGAAAATTCGAGAGGCCAACAAAAGGCCGCTGCGACAACGCTTCCGATTAAACTTCCCCTGCCTACCTCGTCAATTCCAATGACATATTTTGTCGGCAGCATATGCATGCTTTGGAGTTGAAGATCAAACGCCATTAATTTTGTTAGGCGATTGGAGGACATTTTGTTCTTTCCTACCTGTTAAACTGCTCTCTAGGGTGCAAATTCCAAACTAATACGACCCATCCGTGCATTGCGAAAATCACTCAACAAGGCCTGGGCTGCGCGTAACAGATCTAAATTACCGCCTGGCAAACGAGAATTGCGCGATTCTGCAACCATCTCTAAGGTTAAGGTATCTGTTGCTTTGACTGCGATTTTAAAATAGCGCGCTAACAATCCGGGGTAAAGCCCTTCGAGATGACTGATTAAGAAACGAGCTGTTTCCTCATCATCAAAGGCCGCATCCCCGATAGAACTTACTGTTGCCAGTAAACATGCGGCAATCTGGTCATCTAAAACGGGTGGAATAATACCGGGGGTATCCATCAACTCGATTTTAGGATGAATCCGAATCCATTGTGTGGACGTGGTAACACCTGCACGATGGCCGGTTCTCGTTTTTTTGCGGCCTACAATACTATTAATAAGGGTCGATTTCCCCACGTTGGGCATCCCGGCGACTAATACGCGCAAAGGTCGACGTAAGCGACCCTTGGATTCCAGTTTTTGAAAGAGAGGCTCACCCATGGCCAGGACTTCCTGGATAATGGCCATTTTGCCTTGAGCATGTTTGGCATTGTATTGGAGGATATGCTGGGTTTCAGTCTTCAACGATTCTTGCCATAAGGCGCTTTGACGAGGATCGGCAATGTCACTTTTATTTAGGATAATCAGCGTTGGTTTATGTCGGATTTTTTCAGCCAAACGCCTATTCGTACTTGCCATTGGAAGACGAGCATCCACAACTTCGATAACGACATCAACAAGCTTTAGTAACTGAGTCAGTTGACGTTCATATTTGGCAATATGGCCTGGGTACCAATGAATACCAGCTTGCATAGTCGTTCCCATAATTAATGACTTGACGTCATCTACTTTGTCTCTCGGATGCGCACGTAGCTTTACCTACGCTTGCGCTCCTCGTTTCGCGTATCTGATAGCCAATTCATTAACTCTTGAAACGCGTGAGTATAAAAAACAAATAAGATAAAAAAGGTGTGCTAGCTAACTAAACACACCTTTTTATAGAGTTTTAAAAAAGAGTGCAGTACTTACGATTTACTGCTGGTAACTTTTTTCTCGCGAATACGAGCAGCCTTACCGGTGAGGTTACGCAAGTAGTACAATTTGGCACGACGTACAAAACCACGACGAATAATTTTAATACTGTCGAGACGTGGGGAGTGGAGTAAGAAGCTACGTTCTACAGAAATACCTTGGAATACACGACGAACGGTGAAGGTGCGGTTCAATCCGGCACCAGCCAATTTAAGAACAACGCCTTCGTAACCTTGCAGACGTTCTTTTTGACCTTCACGAATGCGGACCATAACTTTTACGGTGTCGCCTGGTTTAATATCTGGAAGTTCCGATTTAAGGAATTCTTTTTCAATTTCATTAACGATGTCTGACATGGAGATCTTCCTACTTTAAAAATGATATTGATTGAAAGTCTTTTGTGGCTTGCATCCAACACTTAATCCAAAAGGTGGAAAAAATTAATATAGCTTAACCACTGCTCCGTTACTGTAGGTCAAACCCAAGATGGAGTCAAGTTAGTACTCTGGATTGGTTCTTTGGGAAAATCCTTTATGAAAGAGACATGGAAAAAGTTCGTGCTTTTTTATCGCGGCGTATCCCCAAGGGGGAGAATTGAATGAAAAGGCCGGAAGGTTCTAAAAAAACGCCGGACTTTTTCTGCTTCTTCTTGAGAAGATTTGCAGGAACCTTTTCGAAGAACTGTCTAGATTTAACTCTTTTAAGTTAGATGCTGTCTTTACCGGCCCATCTTTTTAAGGTGGCATCAACATCCCAAATCGCTTTAGAAAAATTATTTCTGAATAGGCGGAGATTCCAGAGCGGACGATTCGTTTTGGTCCAGAGACGTTTATATTGCTGCTCACCGCGACCGAAGTCGAAATGCGTTCCACCGCGACGGAAGGTTTGCAGAAGCAAATTTTCCATATGGAGAATTCCGGGGCTGTATTCTTTGTAGCCATCTTCATAATGGGTCATATGGCTTAAATAATGATTTCCTTGCCAGCATGAGATTTGGTAGCACATGGGTTTGCCTTGTAAATCCAGACTGCTGAATTCAAGGAAAGGTTTATTACTCGGGGTTGTTTGAGCTTCAAGGAGCATATCCGTATAGAAAGCTTCTAAACCAGGGTAACGAACGAAGTCGCTTTTGACGCCTTTTTCGGCCCAGTAGCTAGCATGCCCATCGGCAAAATGCTTGAAGAGATCCCGTGTTTTTTGCCACTCGGAGGCTTCCGCTGTGTGATAGTTCAGGATAGCGTCTTCACCCGTATTGGTCTTGATTCGGTTATTGAATCGGTTGATATCAAGTCTGGTTTTGCTCCGGCGCGTTTTTAAGAATTGCTCTTCGGACATAGGAAGATCGATCCACGGAATCGGCATGGTGTCTCGAATCGCTTCCGCTGGATCGGCATTGGGGTTCAGGATCTGACAGAGATCAAGCAGTTCCTGTTGGTTGGGATTGAAAAGCAGGTCAACCAAATCCCAGTTCCAGCGTTTCATTTCCAAGGCGATTAGTTTGACGATAGCGCTACTGTTAGAATCGGCCAACATCGGAATTGAAAGCCAGTCCGCAATGGTCGGGTTCGTTCCAACCCATTGCAAGTGTTTTAGCAAACGTTGGCTATAACCGGTTTGTCCGGGATTGATCTGAAAAGGGGCAACGGCAACCCATTGCTGATCTTGATTTTTAACAATAACAATCTTCAACTGTTTGGGTTGAAAACGGCGAATCCAATTCCTCAAAAATGCATGGGTAAGTGCAAGGTTTTGAATATTGGAGGCTTGAATAAAGTCATCCCACTCTGTTTTCAATGCTTCAAAGTCGTGAAGGGATTCGACCAGTTCAAGCTGGTAAGTCTCATTGACCGTTGAGATATTGGTGTTGAGAATCGATTCCTGAGTTGGGATTGATAAGCTCATGAAGGGTGTATCCCTTTAGTTTGAAAGGTATCCACAGCAAGTTCGAACGAGTATTCTCTAAAGAAATTGATTAGTTTTCGCTAGCCAGGTGCATCTGACGCGAGCCCATCCAGGCTCGTAAATTGCGCTTGCACATAACTAAAAAGTCATTGAGGGATGTCGGTAAAAAGGATCGTATCAGCAATGTAAAACACTGTTGATAGAGATCGGAAGGTAAAATATGAGGATCCCGAATCGCCTTCCAGATTAATTCACGGCAGAGGTCTGGTTGTCCGTTCAACAGTCGTTCCCGTGCAAGGTAGCGATAGGATGACGCGTAAGCAAGGGAACGGTAGGGCTTAACAGTGCTGGGTAACGGCGCTTCTGTAAACAGCCATTCCAAAATAATCAGACAGCTATTCAGTAAGTGACGGCAATGCTCAGGAGACTTCGTTAAGCTTTGCGTGTGAATTCGGTATTGATAAACGTAATCGCCCAGACAGGCAATGCCATCATAATCGTGGAGATACAAGCGCATATAGAATTCATAATCTTCCACGCCGGATAATTCTTCATTAAAAGTACCAACGCCATCTAAAAACTGCTTGCGAATCATCAGGGATGGCAATTGGCAGTTTGTCCGGCTGGTAATAATATTTTCCCAGGTATGAACCACGGACTCAGGGACTTTGTAAGACGCTGGTGAAGTCTCTGTTGCCGGTTGAGGGATAAGAATAACGGTAGGAGGAAGCGATTTTCCGCTTTCATCGATACTGGATGGAAAACCATAAACAGCACCCAGTCGAGAATTCTCCAGAAGCGGACGAAGTAATCGCTCCAATGTTTCAGGATAATACAAATCATCGCCATCCAAGAAGGCAATCAGTTCACCCTTGGCCATTTTTAAGCCGACATTCCGGACGCCGGCAGGTGAGCCTATTTTTTGAATACTGAAAAAACGAATTCTGGGATCGGAAAAACCACCCATAACCCTGGCTGTGCCATCGGTAGAGGCATCATCAACGACAATCAGTTCCCAATTCCAGTAAGTTTGATCAATAACGGACTGGACAGCTTGGTCGATATAGCGTTCGACGTTATAAGCCGGCATAATCACAGAGATTAAAGGCATAGACGATGAGGTGGTGTATTGAGGTGAAGCAACTGCATCGAGAGTCATAAGAACCTATGGAGCTTATAGTTTGATAAACGATAACTTATTGGATAAAGGCACCCACACCATTTTTTGGAACATCTCCCGCTCAATTTTACTGGCAGATAATGTGAACCAAAGTAACGGGCCAATGATAAGAGCACCTGAACAAGCAATTATGAGAGGAATCCAAGGAAATTGGTGTGCTAATC
>Ga0105239_10001730_pt1 | contig 28769 bp, 27 predicted proteins | sample KBSC44metaG_FD_92761 | JGI IMG/M metagenome (GOLD analysis project Ga0105239, IMG submission 92761) | Corn rhizosphere microbial communities from Kellogg Biological Station, Michigan, USA - KBS C4-4 metaG | ecosystem: Host-associated > Plants > Roots > Rhizosphere > Soil | place: Michigan, USA...
GCGACCGGACAGGTCGGCCAGGTGATGCGACGGCTGTTGGAGGAGAGGAACTTCCCGGCTGATTCTTCTGGGTCGGTGCGGTTCTTCGCCTCCGCCCGCTCGCAGGGCAAGAAGCTGTCGTTCCGCGGCGAGGAGATCGAGGTCGAGGACTCCGCGACCGCCGACCCGTCGGGCCTGGACATTGCGCTGTTCTCGGCTGGCGCCACGATGTCGCGCGTGCAGGCGCCGCGGTTCGCCGACGCCGGCGTCATCGTCATCGACAACTCGTCGGCGTTCCGCAAGGACCCCGACGTCCCGTTGGTGGTGTCGGAGGTCAACTTCGAACGCGACGCGGGTAGTCGACCAAGGGGCATCATCGCCAACCCGAACTGCACCACCATGGCCGCCATGCCGGTGCTCAAGCCCCTGCACGACGAAGCGCAGCTGGTGCGGATGATCGCCTCGACGTATCAGGCGGTGTCCGGCAGCGGGCTCGCCGGTGTGCAGGAGCTGTTCGGCCAGGCCCGTGCCGTGGTCGATGACAGCGAGCAACTGGTCCACGACGGCTCGGCGCTCACGTACCCCGCGCCCGAGAAGTACGTCGCCCCAATCGCGTTCAACGTGGTGCCGTTGGCCGGATCGCTGGTCGACGACGGCTCCGGGGAGACCGACGAAGATCAGAAGCTGCGCAACGAGAGCCGCAAGATCCTCGGCATCCCGGACCTTCTGGTCAGCGGAACGTGCGTGCGGGTGCCGGTGTACACCGGGCACTCGCTGTCGATCAACGTCGAGTTCGCACGGCCGATCTCGCCGGCGCGTGCGACCGAGATCCTCTCCGGTGCACCGGGTGTGAAGCTGGTCGACGTGCCGACGCCGTTGGCCGCCGCGGGCATCGACGACTCGCTCGTCGGCCGGATCCGTCACGACCCTGGCGTTCCGGACGGTCGCGGGCTTGCGCTGTTCGTCTCTGGCGACAACCTGCGAAAGGGCGCCGCCCTCAACACCATTCAGATCGCCGAGCTTCTCGCCGCCCAGTTGTGATCCGCGCTGCGGTCGCCATTGCGGTAGTCGCATGCCTGGCGGTGGCTCCCGTTGCCACTGCCGACCCTCCGGCACCCGCGCCGGTACCGGTGTTGCCTCCGCTGGCGCTCGGGCAGGTGATGCGCATCGGCCCGGCCGCCGCTGGAACCGGAACGCCGACAAGCGATTACGGTATCGGTGCCACCGACCTGTGCGAGTTCATGGAGTTCCCAAGCCGCGTCCTTCAGGTGTGCGGTGACAGCTTCGCAGGCCAGGGTGTGGGGTTCGGCGGCTGGTACTCGCCCGTCGCGCTGCACGTCGAGACCGATTCGGTCGATGACTCGGCGGGGGTGCGCTACACCGGGGTCACCGGGACCGACAAGCCGCTGCTGGCCGATCCGACGCCACCGGGCTCCTCGCAGTTGCCCGCGGGCATCGTGGCCATCAACCGCGAGAACTACATGCTCGTCGCCACCACCAAGGACCTGGTGCCCGTCTCGTCGCGGCTGGTCAAGGCCGATGCGGCACGGGGGAGCTGGCCGACGGTGCCGAAGTCGGTGCGGCCAGGCGACTACGCGGGCGGACGGCAGTCGCAGATCAGCGGCTACTACGACCCGGTCCCGACACCCGACTCGCAGAGCGGCTGGGTGTACATCGTGGCGAATGACTTCGACCGCAGCGGCCCCGTCGAGCTCTACCGGGCCACGCCGCAAGCCTTCACGGACCGGTCCAGCTGGCAGCCGTGGTCGGCAACCGGTGGATGGAACAAGCCGCCGACGCCGTTGTGGGGCGACAAGGTCGGGGAGATGAGCATCCGACAGGTCGACGGCAAGCCGGTGCTGTCCTACTTCAACGCCACCACCGGCAACATGGAGGTCCGCGTCGCCTACGACCCGACCAAGCTCGGCTCGGCACCGGTGACGACGGTCGTATTCGCCTCGGCTTGGCCCGACGTCGCCGACGATCTGCCGCCGCCCGACGACAACCGGCTGGCGCAGCCGTACGGCGGGTACATCTCGCCGGGGTCCACGCTCGACGAGGTGCGGGTGTTCATCAGCCAGTGGGACACCCGCCCGAACGGCGACCGCGCGCCGTATCGCGTCGTCCAGTTCGCGGTGAACCCGTTCAAGCCCTGGTAGCAGGGTTTTTTGCAGCAGAGGCTGCATCTTCGCCCAACGTGCTGGCAGCCCCTCGATGAGTCGTCGGAAAACAAACAAAGCACCTCCGTTGCGGGCATTCCTCACAGAGACTCAAAGAACGTAGGACGTCACGTCATACCCCGAGGACATGGTGTACGCACGCCGCGCCGACGTGAAACGCGGGTGGTCCAGGGTGCCGGTCGCCTTGATCAACGCACAAAGCAAGTCGTTAAACGGACCATTTAGAAAGGGACGGCGATGAAAACACCAGCAGCGGCCTGCGTTTCCGCAGTAGCATTCGCCATTTGCGCATCAACACTTGCCTCCCCGCCAGCCAAAGCTGACACGCAATGCCCGTATCCCGGCGTCGGCATCTTGGATGCAAATATTGGTGGCATCGGTGGCGGGTTTTGCGATTTTCCGACTGAAATCAATGGGGCGCATTGGCATTGCCAAGGTGGTGGCGTCAACCTGGGACTTGCCGCCACCGGCGTCGGTGTCGGTTCAATTGGCTCTCTCGGCGTTGCCGGTGCTGGTCAGGGCGTCGGCGGCCTATCGTGCAATTGGAAATGCCCCGACAACACCGATGCACCAGCACCAAATCCGCCAGGTGCCTGGAAAGAATACTTGGTGCCGATGGACACCACCAATTTCTGTAAAGATCATATGGTACCGGCTGGCTTTTGGTCTGCGACAACGCTTCCCACCGAAGGTATTCCACCGGCAGGGGAACTGGCACCGCAGCCAGATGAAACACCGGCGCCGCAACCAATACCCCCGCCGTTGCCGACGCAGCCAATGCCAGAGCCATCAGTGCCAGAAACCGCGCCAGGGGAGCCGAATCCATAACCGTATGAAGTACGAATAAGGCGCGGCCTGTCGTCAAGCAAGCCACGGTATTGGGCTGGGTACGTCTGCCCCATCATCTCCGCTGGGTTGTAACGGATCTCCGTTCGGACGGACAGGTGGTGGGTTCGAGTGTCGACGCGGGACTCACGTCGGGCAGGCGGTCAATCCATTGGTCGCCCGAAAGAGTGCTACGCCAGATACAACGACAAGCTTCCGGGCACCTCGACCGACAGCAGTGACCGGGCCTGGCTGCGCTCCTGGACTACGCGAGGCAGGGCGTGAATCCCTTCAAGCCCTGGTAGCACTTGCGCGCTGGCCCAATCTCACCGCAGTTTCGGCGGGCGGCGTGAGGGGGTGCCGGCAGGCAGCTGCTTCATAGCCGATTCATAGGTGGTTCATGACCAGCACTTCAGAACCGCGACCATCATCGGGAACATGAGCGAAACACCCACGTCCACCGAACCAACGACCGGTCCCATTGCCGCCGCGCCGCCGCCGGCCGTTCCCCCGACACCCCCGCCGCCGCTTCCACCGCACGAACACGACCGCAGGCCAAGCAAGCTCACCGCAGTCGCAGCGTGGGTCGGCATCGTGGCGGGCACCGTGTTCGTCGTCGCCGTCATCTTCTTCAGCGGTTTCATCCTCGGCGCGCACTCCGGGGGCGGTCATCACTGGGGCGGCGGCGACCGCGGCGACCATCGCGGCGGCGGGCAGATGCACGAGGAGGGCAGGCCGATGGGCCCGATGTTCCGGCCGGGACCCGGCTTCATCTTCCCAGGCGGACCGGGTGGATTCCCCGGCTTCGGGCCCGGCATGGAACCGGGCGGTCCGGGTGCGCCCGGTCAGCCAGGCGCGCCGACACCCCCGGGACGTTGACCGGGAAATCTTTTTCTTGACTCATTCCAGAATGGGCGCATACTAAGAGACGTCAACTGAAAGTCTCTGCAGCCCAACGAGTTCGCCCAGGATGGGCGAGCCGTTGTGCCGGGTTGGCGACGCGGTAGGTGCCGCGTCGCCCCCGGCGCTCTGCTTCCCGATGGCCGGCCGTAGCGATTTGTCTTAGCGGGCCTGCGGCTGGGTACCCGAAGCTCCAGTGGAGACCGCCCACCCCACTAGAGGAGATGAGTCAGGACATGACCGGAAGTTTCACGACGAATGACGCAGGCAATCCGGTACCCAGCGACGAACGGTCGCTCACCGTCGGCCCCGATGGCCCGATCCTGCTGCAGGATCACTATCTGATCGAGCAGATGGCCAACTTCAACCGGGAGCGCATCCCGGAGCGCCAGCCGCACGCAAAGGGCGGTGGGGCGTTCGGCCACTTCGAGGTGACCAACGACGTCAGCCAGTTCACCAAGGCGGCGGTGTTCCAGCCCGGCGTCAAAACCGAGACGCTGAGCCGGTTCTCGACGGTGGCGGGGGAGCGCGGCAGCCCAGACACGTGGCGCGACCCGCGGGGGTTTGCCCAGAAGTTCTACACGTCCGAGGGCAACCTGGACATCGTCGGGAACAACGTCCCGATCTTCTTCGTCCGCGACCCCATGAAGTTCCAGCACTTCATCCGTTCGCAGAAGCGGATGGCGGCCAACAACCTGCGCGATCACCACATGCAGTGGGACTTCTGGACGCTGGTGCCCGAATCCGCGCACATGCTGTCGTGGCTGATGGGCGACCGGGGCATCCCGAAGTCCTGGCGGCACATGAACGGCTACTCCAGCCACACCTACAGCTGGCTCAACGCGGCCGATGAGCTGTTCTGGGTGAAGTACCACTTCAAGACCGATCAGGGCATCGAGTTCCTCACCCAGGAGGAGGGCGACAGGCTGGCAGGCGTCGACGGTGACGCCCACCAGCGGGACCTGTACGACGCGATCGAGCGCGGCGAGTTCCCAACGTGGTCGCTGAAGGTGCAGATCATGCCGTTCGAGGACGCCAAGACCTACCGGTACAACCCGTTCGACCTGACCAAGGTGTGGCCGCACGGCGATTACCCGCTCATCGACGTCGGCACGCTGACGTTGGACCGCAACGTCACCGACTATCACACCGAGATCGAGCAGGCGGCGTTCGAGCCCAACAACATCGTTCCGGGCACTGGGCTCAGCCCGGACAAGATGCTGCTGGCCCGCGGCTTCTCCTACGCCGATGCCCATCGCGCCCGGCTCGGGGTCAACTACAAGCAGATCCCGGTGAACACGCCGAAGGTGGAGGTGCACAGCTACTCCAAGGACGGCGCGATGCGGATCCGCAACGTCAGCGACCCGGTGTACGCGCCGAACTCGATGGGTGGTCCCAAGGCCGACCCGGCGCGTGCCGCCGAGGTGCACTGGGCCTCCGACGGGGACATGGTGCGCGAGGCGTACACGCTGCGTCCCGACGATGACGACTGGGGCCAGGCCGGCATCATGGTCCGCGAGGTGCTCGACGATGCGCAGCGGGAACGGTTGGCCAACAACGTCATTGGGCACGTGTCCCAGGGCGTCAAGGAGCCGGTGTTGTCGCGGGTGTTCGAGTACTGGAAGAACATCGACCCGGATCTCGGCAAGAAGATCGAGGAGGGTGTCCGCGCCAACGGCGGGTCGTAAGGCGGCGGGTGGCCAGTCCGCGACCCTTCCCTGACCACCGGTTGTGCGGTTTCATGCGCGACTCCCCGCGGAGGGCGTATGAGACCGCACAGTCGCGCCGTTTTCGAGGCGACAGGCCCGACGCGACACGCCGTGTAATCACAATCTTGTGATTCTGGTGGGGTCTGTGGGACTATTGAGAACTTTGGGGAACATGTGGCGTTCGTCCCCAATTCGTGACATTGTCGCTAACCATGACCAGCCCGCGCCATGCCCGATGGGCGCTCGTTGCGCTGATGGCATTGGTGGCAACGCTTAGCGGCTGCGGCCTTCGCGCCGAGCCCATGGCCCGCGAAGGTGCCACCATCTTCACCGTCGGCGACTGCGTCGCGATTCCCGACCACGATCCCGGCAACGGCGCCCTGAAGGCGACCAAGGCCGGCTGCAACGCCGACCCGAGCTACACCGTCGGCGCGCTCACCGACAAGTCCGGCGCCTGCCCGAGCAACGAGTATCAGCATCTGCCAACGCAATTCGCCGATCCCGAGACGTCGCGGCTGTGCCTGGTGCCCAACCTCGTCGCCGACCACTGCTACGTCCTGGACATGCCCATCGGCGTTGTCCAACTGGCCGATTGCACCGACAAGCGTCAAGCCGGCTTGCTGGTCCAGGTCACCCAACGGCTCGACGTTCGCGACCAGCAGGCGTGCCCGTCGGACGTCGGCGAGTTCGCATGGCCGTATCCCTCGCCACCGCGCACGTACTGCACGCTGACCATTTACTGACGGCTCATCGGTGGGCATGCCCGATGGCATGATCGAGCAATGAGCATCGAAGTCGTTTACACCGCGGAATCGACGGCGACCGGCGGAGGCCGCGACGGCCACGTCAAGTCCACTGACGGCAAGATCGATCTGGACACCCGCCCGCCCAAGGAGATGGGTGGCAGCGGCGAGGGTGTGAACCCCGAACTGTTGTTCTCGGCCGGCTACTCGGCATGCTTCCTCGGCGCGCTGCGCCTGGTCGCGCGCACCGAGAAGATCGCCCTGGACGACGCCAGTGGCGTCACCGCTCAGATCGGGTTCGGCAAGGACTCCGATGGCGGATTTGGCCTGACCGCCAACCTCATCGGCTACTTGCCTGGCCTCGAGCAGAGCGTCGCCGACGATCTGATGCGGAAGGCGCACGACGTGTGCCCCTACTCGAAGGCCACCAGCGGGAACATCGACGTCACGCTGTTGGCGAAGGTTTAGACCGGTTATGCGGCTCGCTCTGGCGCTGATCGGCGTCGGCCTCGCCGTGACGTTGGCGGCACCCGCTGCCGCGCGCCCGTCCGATCCCGGCGTGGTCTCGTACGCCGTGCTCGGCAAGGGTTCGGTCGGCAACATCGTAGGTGCCCCGATGACGTGGGACTCGGCGTTCACCGCGCCCTTCCAGGCGTTCTACGTCGACGCCCCGAACTGCAACAACTGGGCCGACATCGGCCTGCCAGACGTTTACGCCGACCCCGACCTGGCATCGTTCAACGGCGCCGTCGCGCAACGATCGGCCAACGACGACACCAACCTGGTCAAGCAGGCCGTCGGGGTGTTCGCGACCAACGATGCGGCCACCAGGGCGTTTCACCGGGTGACCGACAGAACGGTCGGCTGTGCGGGCACGACCACCGCGATGCACCTCGACGACTTCGTCACCGAGACGTGGTCGTTCGAGGGGACGCAGCCCTCGCCGACCGACGCGGTGTGGGTGAAGCAGGAAGTGGGTATTGATCGTCGGTGCTTCACCCAGACCCGGCTGCGCGAGAACGTTCTGCTGCAAGCGAAAGTCTGCCAGCCTGGCAACGGCGGGCCCGCCGTGAACGTGCTGGCCGGAGCGATGCAGAACTCGCTCGGCCAATAACGGTCGACGGCGCCGGTCAAACGGGGCAGGGTGGACCGGGATATTCGGGCGTTTTTGTCAGTCTCCTCTGGAAGATGGAGTGAATGGCGACGCCCGCGATTTCGCGTCCGAACCTCGGAGGGAATGGTTGACATGACCACCACCACTTCGGACCTGCGCCGAACACTCCCGAGCTCCCAAAGCGTCGCGCAGCACATCGGTGAGGAGTGTCTGCGCGACGGCCCCGTCGGCCAGGTCGGTCTGGAGATCGAGGCGCACTGTTTCGACCTCGCCGACCCCATGCGACGGCCCAGCTGGGACGAGCTGACCGACGTCATCGGCACCGTGCCGGGCCTTCCCGGTGGCAGCGTCATCACCGTCGAACCTGGCGGCGCAGTGGAACTCTCCGGCCCGCCGTTCGACGGCGCCATCGCCGCCATCGCGGCGATGAACGCGGATCGCGCCGTGCTGGGCGAGGCCTTCGCCCGCCGGGGGCTCGGCCTGGTGCTACTCGGCGCCGATCCGCTGCGGCCCGCCAAACGCGTCAATCCCGGCGCCCGCTACGGCGCTATGGAGCGGTTCTTCGAGGCAAGTGACACCGGTACTGCCGGAGCGGCGATGATGACCTCGACGGCATCGGTACAGGTCAACGTCGACGCGGGCCCACGCGAGGGTTGGGCCGACCGGGTGCGGCTTGCCCATGCGTTGGGGCCGACGATGATCGCGATATCGGCCAACTCTCCTCTGCTGGCCGGTGAGTTCTCGGGGTGGCGCAGCACCCGGCAACGGGTGTGGAGCCAGCTCGACTCGGCGCGCTGTGGCCCGATCCTCGGCGCGAACGGTGACGATCCCGCCGACGACTGGGCGCGCTACGCGCTGAAGGCGCCGGTGATGCTGGTGCACACCCCCGACGCGGTCCCTGTCACCGAATGGGTGCCTTTCGCCGACTGGGCCGACGGCACCACGCTGCTCGACGGACGACGCCCCACGACGGCCGACGTCGACTACCACCTGACCACGCTGTTCCCACCCGTGCGGCCGCGGGGATTCCTCGAAATCCGTTACCTGGACAGCGTTCCCGACGACGTGTGGCCCGCGATCGTGTTCACCCTCGTCACCCTGCTCGACGACCCCGCGGCAGCCGCCATCGCCGCCGAGGCAACCGAACCGGTCGCGACCGCATGGGATCGGGCCGCCCGCCTCGGTCTCGGTGACCAACGCCTGCAGGAAGCCGCCGTTCGGTGTGTGCGGGCCGCCGCGGAGCGCGCACCCGAGGAATTGGTCGACGCCATGGAGGCGTTGGTGTCACAGGTGGAGAATGGACGCTGCCCCGCCGACGATTTCTCGGATCAGGTCGTCGACCGCGGCGTCGCAGCGGCGGTGAGCCAACTGGTGAAGGGTGTTTCGTGACGGCCCGTGAACTACTGGCTCGGGAGCTGACCCTTGCGCGCGATCGCACGCTGCGATTGGTCGAGTTCGACGACGCCGAGCTATTGCGCCAATACGACCCGCTGATGAGTCCGCTGGTCTGGGACCTCGCCCACATCGGCCAGCAGGAGGAGCTGTGGCTGCTGCGCGGCGGTGACCCGCGAAGGCCCGGCATCCTGCCTGCCGCGGTGGACGGTCTCTACGACGCGTTCGTGCACTCGCGGGCCAGCCGCGTCGAGCTTCCTCTGCTGCCGCCCGCCGACGCCCGCGCATACTGCCGCACCGTGCGCTCCAAGGCGCTCGACGCGTTGGATGCGCTGCCCGACGACGACGGCACTGGTGTGGATCCCGCGTTCGTCTACGGGCTGGTGATCAGCCACGAGAACCAGCACGACGAGACCATGCTTCAGGCGCTCGGTCTGCGGTCGGGCCCACCGATCCTCGGCGTCGGGGCGCCGTTGCCACCGGGCCGCCCAGGGGTCGCGGGTACGTCGGTGCTCGTCCCCGGCGGGGAGTTCGTCCTCGGCGTCAATGCGGCCACCGAGCCGAATTCGCTGGACAACGAGCGACCCGCGCACGTCGTCGACGTGCCCAGCTTCCGGATCGGCCGCGTTCCCGTCACCAACGCCGAGTGGCGCCGCTTCATCGACGACGGCGGCTACCGCGAGCCGCGATGGTGGTCCGAACGCGGCTGGGCGCACTGCCAGGAGGCGGGTCTGGTGGCGCCGAAGTTCTGGCATCCCGACGGCACGCGCACCAGGTTCGGGCACGTCGAGGACCTTCCCCCCGACGAACCCGTCCAGCACGTGACGTTCTTCGAAGCCGAGGCATACGCGGCGTGGGCAGGAGCCCGGCTGCCGACCGAGGTGGAGTGGGAGAAGGCGTGTGCGTGGGACTCCGTCGCACGCACACGTCGCCGGTTCCCCTGGGGTGCAACGGAACCCACTGCAGCGCTGGCGAATCTGGATGGTGACGCACTGCGGCCTGCGCCGGTCGGGGCCTACCCGGCGGGCGCATCAGCGTACGGCGCGGAGCAGATGCTCGGCGACGTGTGGGAGTGGACGACGTCGCCGCTGCGGCCGTGGCCTGGGTTCACCCCGATGGTCTACGAGAGTTATTCGAAGCCGTTCTTCGACGGCGACTATCGCGTGCTGCGTGGAGGGGCGTGGGCTGTCGCGTCGAACATCGTGCGGCCCAGCTTCCGGAACTGGGACCACCCGATCAGGAGGCAGATCTTCTCGGGCGTCCGTTTGGCCTGGGACGCCTGACATGTGCCGACATCTTGGCTGGTTGGGTACGCCCGTGTCGGTGGCGTCGCTCGTCCTCGATCAACCGTACGGCCTTCTGGTGCAGTCGTATTCGCCGCGGCGACAGAAGCACGGCGTGGTCAACGCCGACGGTTGGGGGGTCGGCTTCTACTCGCCCGACCTGCCCGACGGCCAGCCAGCCCGGTGGCGCAGCGCCGCCCCGCTGTGGGGCGACGCGTCGTTTGCCTCGGTAGCGCCAACACTGCGCAGCGGATGTATCGTCGCCGCCGTCCGCTCGGCGACGGTCGGCATGCCCATCGAGTCGACGGCTGCCGCGCCCTTCACCGACGGAAAATGGCTGCTGTCCCACAACGGGGTGGTGGACCGGGCGGTGCTGTCACCGTCGGCGACGGCCGAATCCACGGTCGACAGCGCACTTCTCGCGGCATTGATCTTCGAAACGGGTCTCGACCGGCTCGGCGACACCGTCGCAGAAGTCGGTGCTGCCGACCCCAATGCCCGGTTGAACATACTGGCCGCCAACGGATCCCGGATTTTGGCCACCACATGGGGTGACACCCTGTCGGTGTTGCGACGCGACGACGGCGTGGTGCTGGCCAGCGAACCCTACGACGACGACCCCGACTGGCAGGAGATCCCCGACCGCCACCTGGTCGACGTCACCGGCACGCACATCGACCTCGTTCCCCTGAAAGGATCGTCATGACCTTGTCGTTGTCCAACTACCTTGCGGCCGACTCCGCGGCGGACGCGTTGCGGCGAGACGTACGCGACGGCCTGACGCAGACGCCGAAGTCCTTGCCGCCCAAGTGGTTCTACGACTCCGTCGGGAGTGACCTGTTCGACCAGATCACCCGACTGCCCGAGTACTACCCGACGCGGGCCGAGGCCGAGATCCTGCGGGCCCGCGCCGCCGAGATCGCCGCGGCATCGGGTGCCGACACGCTGGTCGAGCTCGGCAGCGGTACGTCGGAGAAGACCAGGACGCTGCTGGACGCCCTTCGGGATGGGGGATCGCTGCAACGGTTCATTCCGTTCGACGTCGATGCTTCGGTACTGGAGTCGGCAGGTGCAGCCATCGGCAAGGAGTACCCCGGCATCGAGATCGACGCGGTCTGCGGGGACTTCGAAGAGCACCTCGGCAAGATTCCCCACGTCGGCCGCCGGCTGGTGATCTTCCTCGGATCGACCATCGGCAACCTCACCACCGGACCGCGCGCGGAATTCCTTGCCGCACTGTCGGACAACCTGGAACCGGGCGACGGTCTGCTATTGGGTACCGACCTCGTCAAGGACGTCGACCGGTTGGTGCGTGCCTACGACGACAGTGCCGGGGTGACCGCCAAGTTCAACAAGAACGTGCTCGCCGTGGTGAATCGCGAGCTCGACGCAGACTTCGACCTCGACGCCTTCGAGCACGTCGCATGCTGGAACGCCGACGAGGAGCGCATCGAAATGTGGCTGCGGGCAAGCACTCCGCAGCACGTGTGCATCGGCGGACTCGATCTGACCGTCGATTTCGCCGCGGGTGAGGAGATGCTCACCGAGGTGTCCTGCAAGTTCAGGGCCAACGCCGTCGCCGACGAGCTCGCCGCCGCCGGGCTCCGCAGGACCAACTTCTGGACCGATCAGGCCGGGGACTTCGGGCTGTCGCTCGCCGTCAAGTGAGTCTGGCGACCGCCTGGCGGGATGCCAGGCCGCCGGTGGCGGGGGTGCACCTCGACAGCGCCGCCTGTTCCCGGCAGACGTTCGCCGTCATCGAGGCCCAAGCCCAGCACGCGCGCCACGAAGCCGAGGTCGGCGGGTACGTCGCGGCCGAAGCCGCTGAACCCGTGCTCGACGCGGGCCGGGCGGCCTTCGCGGCGCTCACCGGATTCACCGCCGAGGACGTCGTCTTCACCAGGAGCGCCAACCACGGCCTCGACATCCTGCTCGGCGACTGGCGGGGGGCCAAGACCCTGGCCTGCCTGCCAGGAGAGTTCGCGCCGAACCTGGTCATCATGGCGCAGCACGGATTCGACGTGCGCCTGCTGCCGGCCGACGATGCGGGCCGCCTCGACGTCGATGCCGCCGCACGGGCCTTGACGTCCGATCCTCCTGCGCTCGTCCACATCACGCCGCTTGGCAGCCACCGCGGCATCGTTCAGCCCGTCGCGGCGATCGCCGCGGTGTGCCGCGACATCGGCATCCCGCTGATCGTCGACGCCGCGCAGGCCTTCGCCCACCTCGACTGCGCGGACGTCGGCGCCGACGCGGTGTACACGGCGTCACGAAAGTGGACGGCAGGGCCGCGAGGCCTTGGCGTGCTCGCCGCGCGCGGCGGCCTGGTGAGCGAGTCGACACTCGGATGGATCGGCCACACCGAAGTGAGCACCGCTGCGCAGGTTGGTCTTTCGATCGCACTCGGCGAGCACGTCGCCGCCGGGCCTGCGCGGATCCGAGCTCGATTGGCAGAGGTCGGCGCCATGACCCGCACCGCGCTCGACGGTGTGGCGGGCTGGCACGTGGTCGAACCCACCGACGAGCCCAGCGCCATCACCACGCTGAGCCCACCCGACGGCGTCGACCCACAGGTCGTGCGGGACAGGCTGATCGCCGAGCACCGGATCGTCACCACCTACGCAGGCATCGAGCGAGCGCCGCACGAGATGACCCATCCCGCGTTGCGGCTGTCACCTCACGTCGACGCCAGCGCCGAGGATCTTGAGGCGTTCGTCGCGGCATTGGTGACGGTGACGGCGGCGCACTAGGCGTTTCACGACGCCGCCTGCCCGATTGGTCAGGCCGGGGCTGCCCGGTCGTCCCGAATGATGCTGCCCAAGGATTCGTTTCTCGCGTTCCGGTGTTCCCTGCATCACATTCGGGGACCTACCTTGATGCGGACACGCCTTGCTCCATCCAGAGAGGACGACCCCGCCATGAAGGTCGAAGATCTACTCAAGCCGTTCCCCATCAAGGAATTTCATCCCTTTCCGCGGGCGATGATGGGGCCGGGCGCCCACGAGATGGTCGGCCCGGAAGCCATCAAGATGGGGTTCAAGAAGACCCTGCTGATGTCATCAGGCCTGCGCGGCACGGACATCGTGCACAACATGGCGGAATCGCTGAAGTATCACGGTCTCGAGGTCGTCGTGTACGACCAGGTGGAGTCGAATCCCAAGGACTACAACGTGATGGACTCCGTGAAGCTGTACCAGGAGCAGGAGTGCGACAGCTTCATCTCGATTGGTGGCGGTTCCACACACGACGCGTGTAAGGGCGCCCGCATCTCCGTGGCTCACGACGGTCGCAACGTCAACGACTTCGAGGGCTTCAACATGTCCGAGAATCCGAAGAATCCGCCGCACATCGCGATATCGACCACCGCGGGCACTGGATCGGAGACGTCGTGGGCGTATGTCATCACTGACACCACCACCGATCCCGACAATCCGCACAAGTACGTGGCCTTCGACGACGCATCGGTGGCGACGCTGGCCGTCGACGATCCGGTGCTGTACTTCGAATGCCCGGTCGACTACACCGCGCAATGTGGCTTCGACGTGCTGGCGCACGCCTCCGAGCCGTACGTGTCGCGGCTGAACTTCGAACCGTCGCTTGGCAACTCGATCCGGGCGATCAAGCTGACCGCCGAGAATCTGCGCGCAGCGACGTGGAACGGCACCGACCTCAAGGGTCGCGAAGGCATGATGTACGCGCAATACATTGCCGCGCAGGCATTCAACTCCGGCGGGCTCGGCATCATTCACTCCATCTCCCACGCGATCAGCGCGTTCTACGACACGCACCACGGGCTGAACAACGCCATCGCGCTGCCGCGGGTGTGGGCGTTCAACATGCCGGTGGCCTACAAGCGGTTCGCCGACATCGCGCAGGCGATGGGTGTCGACACCTACGGCATGACCGATGTGCAGGCCGCCGACGCCGCGTTGGCCGCAGCGATCCGCCTGCTGCGTGACGTGAACATCATCGAGAAGTTCACCGATGTCAAGCAGGACAGCTACTCGAAGAACCGGCTGGGCCTTGGCCCCACCAAGTTCTACGAGAACTCCCCAGTGATCAAGGGCGACAAGGCCGACGTCGACCGCATCACCAACCACGTGCTCGGTGACGCCTGTACGCCGGGTAACGCCAAGGAATGCACGTTCGACCTAGTCCGTCCCGTCGTCGAGCACTGCATGAACGGCGACCTCGACGAGCTTCTGCCCTAATGTTCGCTTCCATCGAGAGCGTGCAAGAGGCGCTCGCCGGCGAGGGCTACATCGCCGACGAGCGGCTTGCCACAACGGTATTCCTGCAGACCAGGCTCGACAAGCCCGTGTTGATTGAGGGGCCTGCAGGCGTCGGAAAGACGGAGCTCGCGAAGGTGCTGGCCGCCGCAACCGGCCGCAGGCTCCTTCGGCTGCAGTGCTACGAGGGTCAGGACGAAACCAAGGCGCTCTACGAATGGGACTACGGCAAACAGCTGCTCTACACCCAGATCCTGCGCGAGAAGATTGGCCAGTTGGTGGCCGACGCCGGGGATCTCGACGAAGCCGTCGAACGGATCGGCACGCAGGAGAGCGTGTTCTTCTCCGACCGGTTCCTGGCGCCGCGGCCGCTGTTGGAGGCGGTGCGCTCCGAGGAACCAGTGGTGCTGCTGATCGACGAGATCGACCGGGCTGACGAGGCACTGGAGGCCGTACTGTTGGAATTGCTTGGTGAATACCAGGTTTCGGTCCCGGAGATCGGGACGTTCAGGGCGAAGCATGCACCGTACGTCATCCTGACGTCCAACAACACCCGCGATCTGGCGGCAGCGCTGAAACGCCGCTGCCTGCACCTGTTCCTCGACTATCCCTCCGCCGAACGCGAATTGGAGATCGTGCGGTCGAAGGAGACCGGACTCACCGACGCGTTGGCCGGCCAGCTCGTCGAGGTGGTGCGCGGGCTGCGCGACCTCGATCTGCGGAAGGCGCCGAGTATCTCAGAGACCATCGACTGGGCGCGCACGCTTGCCGTGCTCGGGGTCGACGAGTTGTCCGCCAAGGTGTTGTCCGACACCATTGCCGTGGTGGTCAAATACGACAAGGACGTGCGCAAGTCACTCGAAGCACTACCGCGCCTGATCGATCCGAATGCGAAAGTGCCTGCGGCACTGCACAACGGCCATCAGCACGGTCATGACCATGTCCATGGCCACCATCATGAGAACGGCGGCCACGACCATACTCACGTCCTCGGCGAGGACGAGCCCAACGGCAAGGCGGTCCGCGAGGCCAAGGACAAGCCGGGCCGGTTCAGCAACGGCTACTACGGCACCCCCAAGACCGCGTCGCCGGGCCGCCGCCGGCCCTTCTAGGCACGCTCGTGGAAGCGACCCTGCACCGGTTCGTTCGGCTCCTTCGGCTCGGTGGACTGCGCATCTCGATACCCGAGGCACTGGACGCGATGCGGTGTGCTGGGCAGCCAGGTGTCGTTACCTCGCGGGCCGTCTTGCGGACCGCCTTGCGGGTGGCACTCGTCAAGGACCAACGTGACGAGTCGGTTTTCGACGAGATCTTCGAGGCGTTCTTCTCGTTGGTGCGGGTCGGTAACGGAAACGGAGCCGACGGCCATTCCCATGCTCACGACGACCTCTTCGACAGCGGCGAACTGGAGTCCTTCACCCTGTCCGAGGAACCAAGTGACAAGCCGGAGGAGGGCCACGAACACGGCAAGCCGAAGAGCATCCGCGAATACTTCAAGCAGGAGGATCTGGCCCAGCAGTACAACTTGCACCAGGAGGCCAACAAGATCGACCTGGCGGCGCTCACCGATCAGATCGTGTTCTCCAAGGAAGGCGCAGGCCCCGACGACGACAAGTACCGCGTCGAGCTGTCCGCCGATCGGCTCCACGGAGCCGGGCCGCCGGGCAAGCTCTCGTCATCGCCGGGCACCAGTGTCGACGCATCGCTGACGATCGCCGAACAGGACGCGCTGCTCGGCTGGCTCGACGAACTCGAGGACATCGAGACCGCCGGCGACGAGTCGGACGCCGCTGCGTTGCGCCGACTGTTGACCGGAGTGTTGGAGAACCTGCCGCAGGCGCTCAAACGCCACCTGGAGGCGCTGCTGGCGTTGGAGCAACGGATCGTCGAGACCCGCGAGAGGCGCGAAGCGCAGGTCGACCGGATCGCCGAGTCCGAGCGCGCCGACATCGAGGACTCGCTGCGCCGACTGGCGCGGAGTCTGCACGGCGGGATGACCCACCGCCGTCGGACGGCCGCCGCCGGTCGGATTGACTCCGGTGCAACCATGCGGCGCAACATGCGCTTCGACGGCATCCCTTTCGTACCGGTCACGGTGCGTCGGACCGATGACCGACCGCGGCTCGTCGTGCTCGCCGACGTCAGCCTGTCGGTGCGTGCGACATCGCGCTTCACGCTCAGCCTCGTGCACGGCCTGCAGGATCTGTTCACCCAGGTTCGTTCATTCGCCTTCGTCGCGCGGGTCGCCGAGACCACCGACCTGTTCCGCGATCACCCCGCCGAGCGGGCGCTCGGGCTGATCTTCGGCGACGGACGGCACGGTTTCATGGACACCGACGCCAATTCCGACTACGGCACCGTGTTCGGCGAGTTCCTGGCCGAACACGCGTCCGCCTTGACCCGCCGAACCACCGTCGTCGTGCTCGGCGACGGCCGCAACAACTCGAACGACCCCAACCTGGCGGCCTTCGAGGAGATCACCCGCCGGGCCCGCGAAACCATTTGGCTCACTCCCGAGCCCCGGTACTCGTGGGGTCTCGGCAGCTGTGATCTGCCCGGTTATGCCGAGTTCTGCGACCGGGTGCGAGTGGTGCGTGACCTGCGCGGGCTCGAGCACACGGCGATGGAGTTGGCGACGGCTCAGGTCGGGCGGTGAGCGCCCCGCCACCTGCCCGATCGGGTAGGTGGTGTGCTGGCCAGTACGCGGTGTGGTCTGCACCCGTTGAGCAATACTGTGAACTGAGACGTGTAATCCGGGTCACAGTGTCAATACCCGACTGGTCGAGGCAGGACGGTGATCAACGTGCGCCCAGGTCTGGCAGGGCGGAGTGTCGGATACCCGGACGTCGCTCCAGCCCTGGTGCCCGAATACGGGCGAGGAGGCGCGGGGAGCCCGCCGAATCGGTTGCTCAAGTTTCACGCCCCCGAGATCGTGTTCGGCACCGAGTCGATGGTCGAGGCCGCGCACGCGGCGCTTCGCCTCGGCGCGTTGCGGCCGCTGCTGGTCACCGATCCAGGACTGATCGAGGCGGGCTGGGTTGCCGAACTCGTCAGCCACCTCAAGGAGCAGGGCGTGGACGCCCGGGTGTGGAGCGGCCTCACGCCCAATCCCAAGGACCACGAGATCGCCGCGGGCCACCAGTACTACCGCGAACATGCCTGCGACGTGTTGATCGCCCTCGGCGGCGGTTCGGTGATCGACGCGGCGAAGGGCGTGGCGATCTTGGCAGCCAACGGCGGGAACATCCTCGACTACGCGGGCGTCGACAAGGCGACCGCGCCGATCCCGCCACTCGTCGTCGTGCCAACCACGTCGGGCACCGGCGCCGACGTCTCGCAGTTCTGCATAGTCACCGACACCGCGCGCGGCACCAAGATCACCATCCTGGGCCGGGCGCTGGTGCCCGACATCACCGTGATCGATCCGCGGGTTCTGACCACCATGCCCGAATGGCTCAACGCCGCAACGGGTCTCGACGCGCTGACGCACGGTATCGAGGCGTTTGTTTCCCTGGGGCACAACCAGCTCACCGACCATCACGCGCTGCGCGCGGTCGTCATGGTGATCGACAACCTGACCGACACCATCGACCGGCCGAAGGAGATGGGCGCGCGGGTGCTCATGGCGCAGGCCAGTCTGGAAGCCGGATTGGCGTTCACCAACGCGATCCTCGGCGCGGCACACGCGATGAGCCATCAGGTCGGCGGCCTCCTAGACCTGCCACACGGTGTCATCAACGGCATACTGCTGCCGCACGTGATCCGGTTCAACGCCGAGACCGACCCGGCGCCCTACTCCACGATCGCCAACTGCCTCGGGCTGGTGGATTCACGCACCCCGGCGGCGGAGGCCGCATGCGCGCTGGCGGACCGGGTGGCGCGACTGGCCGCCGACGTCGGGGTGCCACGTGGGCTGGCGGAGATCGGAGTCAGCGACGACGATCTGCCTCGGCTGGCCGTGACCGCATTGCAGGACGCGTGCATGACGACCAATCCGCGACCCGCCGACGCGGCGCAAGTGGAAGCGCTCTTCCGGGTGGCGATGTGACGGCGACGCCGGGGCTGGGCAACACCCCGGACCTGGATCGGCTCACCGGCGTCCGGTCGGGCAAGGGCACCTTCTACCCCGAGTTCCGCGTCGCCGCGCAGAGGACCGAGCGCGTGGTCGCCGCACTCGAGGCGATCTCGCGGGCGCTGGTGCAGACCGTCAATGGGCCAGGGCCCCTGGTTCGCGCCGTCGCCGAGGCGGCCAGGACGCATCTCGGTGCAGACTGGGTGCTGATTGCCCTGGCGGACGGGTCGCTGCCCGAGGCGCGCCCCCGACACCTGATCCTCGACGCCAGAGGTGTGGCCTACTCGTTCGAGGGCCTGGCCGACGCGAACGACCCCGGCTCACATCTTCCCGACGCGGTTCTCAACCGGCTCAACGACATCCTGCGCGGACAACTCGCACAGTTCCGGCTGCCGGTCATCGAGAACCATCACGCCCACGTGCCGATCGAACTCGACGGAGGGGTAATCGGCGCCTTCGCGGCGTGGACGCCCCGGCACCGCATCCTCGACGGAACCGACGAGACCGTGATGCGGATCCTCAGCAGTCAGACTGCCGTCGCTCTACAGAACTGCGCGTTGTTCCAGACCTCGCAGGCGCTCTTGGCCCAGTCTCAGGCCCGATATGCGGAGCTACTTGCAACCCAACGCGAACTCGATGCGGCACAACGGCATCAGGTCCTGGACTCCGAGCGCCACCGCATTGCACGCGAACTCCACGACAGCGTCGCGCAGTGCGTGTTGTCGGCGGGCATGCAGATCGAGGTGGCGCGCAGCGAGCTGGGCGGCACGGGACGTCTCGAAGATCAAGCGGCCCGTCTCGACCTCGCGAAGGAGCTGACCAGGTCGGCGGTCGAGCAGTTGCGTTCTGCGATTTACGCGCTGAACCATCCCGGCCACGCTGACCGGTCCAGCCTGCCCGAACTGCTGGAACAGCTTGCGACCGTGCACATGCCGGAAGACCTGCACGTGTCGCTGCGAGTCTCGGGTGCGCCGGTCGAGTTGCCAAGCGAAGTCGAGCACGGATTGCTGCGCATAGCTGGGGAGGCGTTGTTCAACACCGCCATGCACGGCCATGCCAACCGCGCGATCGTGCGTCTGAGCTACCGCAGTTCTGCTGTCAGCCTGTCCATCTCGGATGACGGCGTCGGCGACCCCGAGAAGCTGCGCATGGCACTACGCATGGCAGAAGCCACTGACCTCGATGGCCACCACCGCGGCCTCGCCAACATGCGCGCAAGGGCGCGGGAACACGGCGGCAGCTTCGAGGTGCACCGCTCGCGCATCGGCGGGGTGCGCGTAGTCACCACCATTCCCGTCCGCCGGTTGGAAGGAATCGATCATGACGGCTGAAGTCACCACCCGCACGGTACGACTCGTCCTCGTCGATGATCACGCGATTCTGCGTCAGGGTCTACGCGCGGTGCTCGAGCGTGAGAGCGACCTCGTCGTCGTAGGTGAGGCATCGTCGGAGGGCGAGGCCGAGGTGGTCGTTCGGGCCACGTCGCCCGACGTCGTGCTGCTCGATCTGAAGCTGTCCACTGGCTCAGAGTTCGAGGGACTGTCGTTGTGCACCAAGCTGTCTGCATCTCACCCCGGACTAGGCCTACTGGTCCTCACAACGTTCCTGGACGAGGATCTGGTGGTCCGCGCGGTACACGCGGGAGCCCGTGGCTACGTGGTCAAGGACGTGGACACCACGGAGTTGGTGCGCGCCATCCGCGCGATCTCGGCGGGGGAGAGCGCCTTCGACGCGCGCAGCGCGGCCGCCGTGGTGCGATCGCTGAACGGTCGCACCGAACCCCGCCAGCAGTTGACCGACCGCGAAATGGAGGTGCTGCGGCTGCTCGCGACCGGATTGTCGAACCACGCGATCGGCGAGCGACTGTTCATCTCGGCGACCACCGCCAAGTTCCACGTCAGCAACATCATGCGCAAGCTCGAGGTGACGCGCCGTGCAGAGGCTGTCTATTCCGCGAGCAAGCGAGGACTGATCTAGCGGTCGAGAACCAGCCAGCCGCCGTGGAATTCGTGCACGTCGGCGCTCCTAGTGCGTGACCGCTGCGCATCGGCCATCCCGCACAACACCCCCACGTCGAACCGCTGGACGTGCCCGTAACACGCTCGTGGCACATCCTCGAAGGGAACGGCGACGATGACCCGCCGACGCGCGAGGCGCAGCGCCTCGTCGAGCACCGCAGCGGTAGCCGCCGGATCGAGGTGTTCGAGCAGATGCAGCACTGTGACGGTGTCCGCTGCGCCGTCCGGCAACGGCACGTCGGCAGCGTTGCAGTCGAGGGTGCGGAGAGGACGCCGCAACATCACGCACATCCGCTTCAACAGCTCCATGGTCGGGGCACTCAGGTCGGTGGCGGTTACGGTTAGTCCGGCCGCGGCCATTCGCAGTGGAAAGAAACCGAAACACGACCCAAGATCCAGTATTTCGGTCCCTCGCACGAGCGAGGCCGCGTGCTGGTGCACGGGCGCAAACGCTGCGGTGCCAAGTTCAAGCCGGGCCAGAGTGTTGCCGTAGAACCGTAGCCATGCCCCATCGTCACCATCCCCGGCGGAGCGGACCACACCGGTGAATACGGCCTCGAACTCGGATTGGCCGCGCAGTACACCCGTGTCGTCGAGCTCGACGGCGAGCAGCTCGGCAAGATCGTCGCAGATCTCGTCGGGTCGCAGATCGTGCGCCACGTGCAAGACGCCGCCGCTGCGAGTTGCGCAGAACCTGTTGGTGCACAGCGTATCTCCGCCGTGATGGGTGCCGTGCGGACCGCGGCGGCGTCGCACGCGCACGGAGTGGTCGAGCATGTGGTCGACGCTAATCACGGCGATGCCGCCACACCCGCGCTGATCGGGTCCGATTCGCGACCCGTCCGGATGGGTAGGCAACTATCCGTTCGGTGGGTGTCACGTCGGCGACGGGGATCTAGCGTTGGAGTCGTCCGTCCCGCCTGGAGGTAATCACATGCCCGAGAACGAGAATCACGATGATTCCACCGCAGTCAATCTCGTCGAGGAGACGCTCGTCGAAGAGGTCATGATCGACGGCATGTGCGGGGTCTACTGACCATGTTCGACCTCGACGCGCCGTGGCGGTTGCATCCTCAGGTCGCGCTGCGGCCGGAACCCTTCGGCGCGCTGCTCTACCATTTCGGTACCAGGAAGCTGTCCTTCCTGAAGAACCGCACGGTGGTCGACGTGGTGCTGGCGCTGCCCGAGCATCCGAGTGCGCGGGAGGCGCTACGGGCAGTCGGGGTGGATGGCATCGACCGGTATCGGAAGGCGCTCGGCGTGCTGGCCGACTCCCAGATGCTGGTGTGTGCGGCATGACCGCGGTCATGCCAGGCCGGCTCGTCGACCAGTTCGAGCTCGGATTGGACGCGCCGATCTGCCTGACGTGGGAGTTGACGTACGCCTGCAACCTGGCCTGTCTGCACTGCCTGTCCTCGTCGGGTAAGCGTGACCCCCAGGAACTTTCGACGCGACAGTGCAAGGACGTCATCGACGAACTGCAGCGGATGCAGGTGTTCTACGTGAACATCGGCGGTGGTGAGCCGACGGTGCGGCCGGACTTCTGGGAGCTCGTCGACTATGCGACAGACCACCAGGTCGGAGTGAAGTTCTCCACCAACGGAGTCCGGATCACGCCCGCGGTCGCGCGCAAGCTCGCGGCTTCGAACTACGTTGACGTCCAGATCTCGCTGGACGGCGCGACTGCCGAGGTCAATGATGCCATCCGCGGACGTGGATCGTTCGCCATGGTGGTACGCGCATTGCAGAACCTGAAGGACGCAGGCTTCCGCGACACCAAGATCTCCGTCGTGATGACCCGCCACAACGTGGAGCAACTCGATGAGTTCAAGGCGCTCGCAGATCGATTCGGCGCGACCTTGCGAATCACCCGGCTGCGGCCATCGGGCCGCGGCGCCGACGTATGGGACGAGTTGCATCCCACCGCACGCCAGCAGCGACGACTGTACGACTGGCTGACCACACACGGTGACGGCGTACTCACCGGGGACTCGTTCTTCCACCTATCGGCCTACGGTCAGGCCTTGCCGGGGCTGAACCTCTGTGGCGCAGGCCGGGTGGTGTGTCTCATCGATCCGCTGGGAGACGTATACGCCTGCCCGTTCGCCATCCATGAGTCGTTCCTCGCTGGAAACATCGTGCGCGACGGCGGATTCGGCACCGTCTGGCGCGAATCAGAGCTGTTCCGGGAACTTCGCTCACCCACGACCGGCGGCGCGTGCGCCAAGTGCGCCCACTTCGACACCTGCCGTGGCGGGTGCATGGCGGCGAAGTTCTTCACCGGTCTGCCGCTCGACGGCCCCGACCCGGAATGCGTGCAGGGCTACGGTGAGGCCGCCTTGGCCGGCCACCGCGAGGTGCCGAAACCGTCGATCGATCATTCCCGGTCGCTACCGCTGATGGTGATCGACCGTCCGCCGAGCCGGGCATGCGACGTCAACCCGGTGAGCGAACTGTTGTGAGGAGTTGGGAGACATGAGCGGAACCGCCTGGTTCGAAACGGTTGCCGAGGCACAGAGGCGCGCGGCCAAACACTTGCCGCCGAGCGTCTACAGTGCGCTGCTGGCCGGCTCCGAGAGCGGGCTGACTGTCGCCGACAACATCGCAGCATTCGGTGAGCTCGGCTTCGCGCCGCACGTCGCGGGACTGTCGGCCAAGCGCGATCTGTCGACAACGGTAATGGGACAATCGATCTCACTGCCGGTGTTCATCTCACCGACCGGTGTGCAAGCCGTGCACCCCGACGGCGAGGTTGCCGTCGCGCGTGCCGCCGCGGCCCGCGGAACCGCGATGAGCCTGTCGTCGTTCGCGAGCAAGCCCATCGAGGATGTCGTCGCGGCGAACCCGCAGACCTTCTTCCAGATGTACTGGACCGGTGGCCGGGACAAGTTGGTCGCGCGGATGGAGCGGGCCAGGACCGCGGGCGCTGTCGGGCTCATCGTGACCTCGGACTGGTCGTTCTCGAGTGGCCGCGATTGGGGCAGTCCCGCCATCCCGGAGAAGATGGACTTGCGGGCGATGCTGCGATTCGCCCCTGAGGCCGTCAGGCGGCCACGGTGGCTTGTCGACTTCGCCAGGACCGGAAAGGTCCCGGATCTCACCGCGCCCAATCTGGCCCACGACGGCGGCCCCGCACCGACGTTCTTCGGCGCGTACGGCGAATGGATGCAGACACCGTTGCCGACGTGGGACGACATCGCCTGGTTGCGGGAGCAGTGGGGCGGACCGTTCATGCTCAAGGGCGTGATGCGGGTCGACGACGCCCGCCGGGCGGTGGACGCCGGGGTGACGGCGATCTCGGTGTCCAATCACGGCGGCAACAACCTCGACGGCACGCCAGCGCCGATCAGAGCGCTGCACGCGATCGCCGATGCGGTCGGAGCCGAGGTCGAGATCGTGCTGGACGGTGGTATCCGGCGCGGCAGCGACGTCGTCAAGGCGCTGGCACTCGGTGCCCGCGCGGTCATGCTCGGCCGCGCCTACCTCTGGGGCCTGGCCGCGGGCGGGCAGGCCGGTGTGGAGAACGTCCTCGACATCGTGCGCGGTGGGATCGACTCCGCGTTGTTGGGTCTGGGCCATTCATCGGTGCATGATCTCAGTCCCGCGGATCTGGTTGTTTCCGAGGGGTTTTGGCGTGGACTTGGAGTTCCGGACCAACGCTAGCCCGACTTGTGCGCCGTCAATAGGAACGCCGGGAACTTGATCCTGCCCTTGTCGTCGAGGTCGTGTGGCGCAGGCTGGATGGGCCCATCGCCGAAGGCGACCGCGTTGGCGTGGATGAACGCAGGCCGGACTTCGTCGATCTCCCAGTACTTTCCGACCGCTGCCCGCAGTTCGGCCTCATCGACCTCGTTGGGCTTGGTCTCGAGTTCGGCGGGGAACGCACCCTTCGCGAACACCAGGATGTAGTACGTCGCACCAGGCGCGGCGGCGCGGAACACCGACTGCTGGTAACCGTCGCGGCCCTCGATGGGCAGTGAGTGGAACAGCGTCGAGTCGACGATGGTGTTGAACCGGCCGTCGAACCCGGTGAACGTCGTGATGTCGTCCTGCACGAACGTCGCGTTGGGCAGGTTGCGCTCCTTGGCGGCCTTGGTCGCGGCAGCCACTGCGGTCGGGGTCAGCTCGATGCCGACCACCGTGTAACCGTCGGCGGCCAATGACAACGACAGCTCGGCATGCCCGCAGCCCGCGTCGAGGACCTCGCCGCGCACCTTGCCGTCGCGGATGAGTGCGGCCAACTCGGGCTGCGGCTCGCCGATGTTCCACGGCGGCGGGCCGTTGAACTCGCCCTCCTCGCGGTAAACCTCGTCCCAGTCCAGTGATTCGGTGTTCATCGGGTCGCTCATCACACCAAGCTACGCCGGCCCGTCCCAGGTGTGCACTGGCTCGTTGCTATGCATGTGCTGGCAGTAGAGGCGCAACATCTCGGCCAGCGCTGCCGGCCTGGCCAGACCCTGTTCCTGCAAGGCATGCACCGTCGCGACCTGCCATGCCGAACCGTTGCGGCCGGTCTTGGCGCGGCCCTCAATGACGCCGAGGAAGCGATCACGCACCTCCAAGGCGACACCCCAGCGGCGCAAGCCCTCCTCGGCCATCGGCAGCAACTGGCGCAACACCAACTCATCGGGCGTCACCTCGCCGAGCCCAGGCCAGTACAGTCGCGCCTCCATGCCGTGCTGGGCGGCGGCGAGGAAGTTGTGTTCTGCTGCAGCGAAACTCAGCTTCGTCCAGATCGGCCGATCGTCGTCTGCCAACGCGCGTAGCAGCCCGTAATAGAACGCAGAGTTGGCCAACATGTCGACCACTGTTGGTCCTGCGGGGAGCACCCGGTTCTCCACCCGAAGGTGTGGTTTGCCGCCATTGTCGGTGCCGACCACGTCGTACACCGGGCGGTTCCACCGATAGACGGTGCCGTTGTGCAGCCGCAACTCGGACAGTTTGGGCGTGCGGCCCGCCGCGAGTTCGGCGACGGGGTCCTCGTCGGAGATCTCGGGCAACAGCGTGGGGAAGTAGCGCACGTTCTCCTCGAACAGATCGAAGATCGACGTGATCCAGCGTTCGCCGAACCAGACCCGCGGCCGCACTCCCTGGGTCTTGAGCTCGTCGGGCCGGGTGTCGGTGGCTTGGGCGAAGAGCTCGATGCGGGTCTCCGCCCACAACTGGTGGCCGAAGAAGTACGGCGAGTTGGCGCCGAGCGCCAGTTGCGGACCGGCAAGCACCTGTGCGGCGTTCCAATTCCGTGCGAAGTCGGCTGGAGATACCTGCAGGTGTAATTGCATGCTGGTGCAGGCGGATTCGGGTGCGATGGAGGCCGACTCCAGGCTGAGCCGCTCGGGCCCGGAGATGTCGATGTGGATGTCCTCGCCGCGCGCGGTGAAGATCGAGTCGTTGAGCGCCTGATAGCGCGTCGACTCGCTCATCCAGTCGCCGGACAGATGCTCGGGCAGCAGTGTCGGCAGGATGCCGACCATGACGATGTGCGCGCCGTCCTCGTTCGCCTTGACCTCGGCGGCGTTCAGGCTGGAGCGCACCTCACCCTCGAGCTCCAGCGCAGCGCGGCCAGGCAAGGGGCGTGGCGGAACATTGAATTCGATGTTGTAGGCGCCCAATTCGGTTTGGTAGGCCGGATCGGCGATCGACGCAAGGACTTCGGAGTTGTTCATCACGGGCTGGTAGTCGCCGTCGACCAGGTTGCACTCGATCTCCATCCCGGTCATCGGGCGTTCGACGTCGAAGCTCGATTGCGCGAGCATCGTCTCGAACACGTCGAGGTTCAGCTGCACCTTGCGCCGGTAGTCGCGGCGCTGTGCACGGCTGTATTCGGCCTGGGTGACCTCTTCGCCCACCAGGCGAGCCTAGCCGCGGGTGGCCACCACGACCTGCGGATTCATCAGCCCGCCTCGCAATTCCACCTCGATCGACGGATCAGCATGCGCGGCCAGCGCCCGCAACGCGGACGGGCTGTAGCAGCGCAGCGAACTGATCACGCCGTCGTGCACGAACGGGACGAACGGCGCGAACGGCAGCATCGTCGCCAACCGAAGCAGATGCAGCGGTGTCGGCGGCCGAGGCAGGTCGATGATCACCAGCTTGTCGGCGGCGCGGGTGCCCTCGGCGAACACTCGGGACGCAGCAGCGGGGGGCAGGTGGTGGAACGACAGCGCGAACACCGCGAGGTCGAACTGGCCGTCCTCGGCGTCGACGTGGGTGGCGTCCATCTCGCGCACCGTCACGCGGGGATCGGCACCCAGCTGGCCTGCGGCGATCGCCGCCACCGAGTCGGGTTCGACGTCGGTGACGGTGAGCTGGGCGGTCGGATGCATCTCCAGCAGCTTGGCCGACAGACCGCCGTGACCCGATCCCAGCTCGAGGATCTTCGGGTCCGGCACGTCGGCCACTTCCTCCAGGGCGATGCGCGCGAACTTGTCGTGGTTGCCGAACCACTGCCCCGTGAGATCGAGCGCGCGGACGACACTCCGCTTGACGGCCGGGTCGACGTCATCGCGGTCCAGGTACTCCAGCCGATCGGTCTGCAAGATGCGGTCCAGGCACGACGCGTCCGGGCCGCCGCGCGGCATGCGGTCGATGTCGGCGACGCGGGTAGTCATATGCACCATCATGGACGTTCGGAGGGCAGTCCACGCAAGCGCGGCTCCAGCGTAGCGACCCGGGAAGGAACGAATGGCCGACTTCGTCGCAGCAATCGACCAGGGCACCACGAGCACCAGGTGCATGATCTTCGACCACGACGGCGCCGAGGTGGGCCGCCACCAGCTCGAACACGAGCAGATCCTGCCGAGGGCGGGCTGGGTCGAGCACAACCCGGTGGAGATCTGGGAGCGCACCGCGTCGGTCATGACGTCGGCGCTCAACAAGACGAAGCTGTCCGCGGGCGACCTGGCGGCCCTTGGCATCACCAATCAGCGTGAGACCGCGCTGGTCTGGAACCGCAAGACCGGCAGGCCGTACTACAACGCCGTCGTCTGGCAGGACACCCGAACCGACCGGATCGCCTCGGCGCTGGACCGCGACGGGCGCGGTGACGTGATCCGCCGCAAGGCCGGGCTCCCACCCGCGACGTACTTCTCCGCAGGCAAGGTGCAGTGGATCCTGGAGAACGTCGACGGAGTGCGGGCCGATGCCGAGAAGGGCGACGCGATCTTCGGCACCCCCGACACCTGGGTGCTGTGGAACCTCACCGGCGGGCCGCGCGGCGGCGTGCACGTCACCGACGTGACGAACGCCAGCCGGACCATGCTGATGAACCTGGAGACACTCGACTGGGACGATGAACTGTTGTCGTTCTTCGGGATACCGCGTCAGATGCTGCCCGAGATCAAGCCGTCGTCGTTACCGGCGGCGTACGGCACGACCCTCGCGCACGGCCCGCTGGGCGGTGAGGTGGCGGTCACCGGCATCGTCGGCGACCAGCAGGCCGCGATGGTCGGACAGGTGTGCCTGAGCGCGGGGGAGGCCAAGAACACCTATGGCACAGGCAATTTCCTGCTGCTGAACACCGGCGAGAAGATCGTACGATCGCAGAACGGGCTGTTGACCACCGTCTGCTACCAGTTCGGGGACGCGAAACCCGTTTACGCGCTTGAGGGTTCGATCGCCGTCACCGGATCGGCCGTGCAGTGGCTGCGCGATCAACTGGGCATCATCAGCGGCGCCGCTCAGAGTGAGGCGCTGGCCAGGCAGGTCGAGGACAACGGCGGCGTCTACTTCGTGCCTGCGTTCTCCGGGCTGTTCGCCCCGTACTGGCGATCCGATGCGCGCGGCGCGATCGTTGGGCTGTCGCGATTCAACACCAACGCGCACGTGGCCCGCGCGACGCTGGAGGCGATCTGTTACCAGAGCCGCGACGTCGTCGACGCCATGGAGGCCGACTCCGGCGTGCACCTCGAGGTGCTCAAGGTCGACGGCGGCATCACCGCCAACGACCTGTGCATGCAGATTCAGGCCGACGTCATCGGCGTCGACGTCGTCAAGCCCGTCGTCGCGGAGACCACCGCGCTTGGCGCGGCGTACGCCGCCGGGCTCGCCGTCGGGTTCTGGGAGAACCCCGACGATCTGCGGGCCAACTGGCAGGAAGACAAGCGCTGGACGCCCGCGTGGAGCGAGGACCAGCGCGCCACCGGTTACGCGGGCTGGCAGAAGGCGGTGCAGCGCACCCTCGACTGGGTCGACATCGAGTGACTCGTGCACCCGCACCCGCGCTCACCGCGGGTACACGTGCACAAACCGCAATTACGGGGTGAAGTCGGCGGGCAGTTCGATGTCGGCGACGGCCAGGTTCTCCTCGAGGTGTTGCACCGACGA
>Ga0105239_10001731_pt1 | contig 28766 bp, 26 predicted proteins | sample KBSC44metaG_FD_92761 | JGI IMG/M metagenome (GOLD analysis project Ga0105239, IMG submission 92761) | Corn rhizosphere microbial communities from Kellogg Biological Station, Michigan, USA - KBS C4-4 metaG | ecosystem: Host-associated > Plants > Roots > Rhizosphere > Soil | place: Michigan, USA...
CTCACCGGGCTTGAGAACCGACAGACGCACTTCGATCCCAGGCGCCAGGCCCAAGCCGCGTGCGCACGCTTTCGGATGGACGATACGAACCTGCCGTTCGATCGGATCGGCGACATCGCGTGACAGCAGGCGTTCGGCTTCACCGGACAACTGTGCCTTGTTGATCACCACCGGCTCCCAGGTATCGTTGGAAGCCGGCTGGGACGGATCGGCGGCGACAAAGCGGGTGTTTGATTCAGTCACGGACGATCCTCACAAAGATGCAAAAGACAAAGGCACGGGCGCAGGCTCCGGCAACGGCGTGCCGACACCCCGTTCGCGCGCCAGACGCAGAATTTCTTCCGCCAGCGCCAGGTCTGCAATCCCGACGCCCAGAGATTTGAACAGGGTCAAATCGGCGCCGGCGGGACGTCCCGCCTTTTCCGCGACCAGCTGGGAGAGCGGTGTCAGCGTCAAACCGTCGCCTGCCTTGATGATCTCCGCCGAGAGGGCCTTCGCCTGTGAGACGCTGTCGACGGCGATCGTGGAGCACCGGTCGAAAAGCGCCGCATCGAATTCCTGCCGCTCCGGCGTGATCGCGCCCATGGCGTTGATGTGCGTGCCGCGCTCCGGCATGGCCGTGCCGAGAAACGGCTCTTTGGCGCGGGTGATCAGCGTGAGGATTCGGGCGCCCTTCGCCGCATCCGCCGGATCGTCATGCAGCGCTGTCGCCAGCTTGAGTTCATTTTCCACACGCGACTGGAACTGCGCGCGTCTGGCCGGGTCGCGGCCATAGATGTGCAAGCGCTTGAGCGGCCGAACCGTGTTGACCGCCGCGACCTGGGCCAGCGCCTGTTTGCCCGTGCCGTAGATCGTCATTTCGTCCGCGTCCGGCGCGGCCAGGATATCGGTTGCCAGCCCGGCCATACCGGCGGTACGAAGCTGGCCCATCGCGAACGCCTCGATGACGGCGAGCAGTTTTCCGTTCTCTGCATCCCAGACGAGTTCGAGCGGTGTCGCGCCTTTGGCGGTGTGTGCCCAGGATTTCACGCCAAGCAGGCCGCGGTCGGCAAACACCGCGCCGATGGAATGCATGTTGCCGCCATCCCACTGCGCGTGGGTCTTATCCATGGCGATCGCCCCGCCCTGCGCCTCTCGCATCATCGCAGCGCGCAGGAGCGAAATCGTCTCGCGCAGGTCGAGCCTGATATCGCTTTCCCTAATCCAGATCGGTGCGGCCATCACGCTGTTCCGAGCGGCGAGGTGACGGGCGCCGCGAATTGCAGAGTGTTGCAGATCGTCGAATGCGCGACATAGCGCCCGACCGTCAGCAACACCGCAACCTGCAAATCGGGCTGCAGATGACGGCCCAAGGTCGCGAGTTCGGCCTGCGCTTCGCGGCCCTGTGTCCGAGCCATGGCGAGCGCCAACCGCTGAACGTCCTTTTCTGTGTCGTTCAAGGCGTCCGCGCTGTCCGGATCGAGCCGCTCGGCTGCCACGACCCAGTCTTTCGATAGGCCCGATTTGAGCGACAGCCTCTCGTGTTGCACCTGCTCGTACCGGTTACCGGCCCAGGTCGAGAGTGTGAGCGCCAGCAATTCGACGAGATTCATCGGCAGCGCGGCTTTCAGGATTTCCGTGAAACGGTTGAAATGGTAGAGCGCGTCGGGCTGGCTCGCACAGACCTGGAAGAACTCGCCGAGATAGACGAGGCGTTCGAACTTCGCCCGCAAATCGTCCTGCAGCAGCGGCGGAAGGTTCTCGAAAGAGGTGCGGGGAAGGGTTGCCGCTGCATCTTGTGTCATGGCGTGGAATGATATTCATTCGAATTCGAAGTGTCTAGAACAGCACGCCTTTCGGCGAGCGTTAATGGGTGATGAAGGGACCTCCAAATGACCGATGAGGAAAAATTTCGCGACGTCGAAAACAGGTTTGTCGGTCTCACCTCTCCCACCGCGCCGCGCTTCGGCCATGGCTCCTATCCGTGTCAGGGGCTCTACTGGACACCGAAGGGCAAGAAGCCGCGCGTCGCATTGATAGCGACGCATTACAACGTCGATTTCACCGAGCACTACATCGCGCCCTACATGGCGGCGCCCGGCTATGGCTTCCTGGGCTGGAACACGCGGTTCCGCGGCGCCGAGGATCAGTTCCTTCTCGAACATGCGCTGATCGATATCGGCGTCGGCATGAACTGGCTGCGCCAACAGGGCGTCGAGAAGATCGTCGTGCTGGGCAATTCGGGCGGCGGTTCGCTGATGGGCGCCTATCAGGCCGAAGCGCAGAAGCTGACTCTGCCGGCAAGCGGTCTCGTAAAAGACGAACTCAGCCAGCTCCCGAAAGCCGATCTCTATATTTCGCTCAACGCCCATCCCGGCCGGCCGGAAGTGCTGACCAGCTGGATGGACGGATCGGTGGTCGATGAGAACGATCCGACCAAGACGGATGCTTCGCTCGATCCGTTCAATCCTGACAACGGGCCGCCCTATTCGCAGGAATTCATTGCGCGATACCGTTCCGCGCAGAAGGCGCGCAACCAGCGCATCACCGATTGGGCGAAGGTCGAACTGAAGCGGCTGAACGACGCGGGAATTCCGGACCGCATCTTTCCGATGTTCCGGACATGGGCCGATCTCAGGTTCATGGATCCGGCGATTGATCCCTCCGACCGGCCGTGTCCGGGCTGCTATCGCGGCGATCCGAAGATCGCCAATCGCGCGCCGTCCGGCATCGGCCGCGCCAACACGCTCAAGACCTGGCTGTCGATGTGGAGCCTCGAGACCTCGCAGTGCCGTGGCGAGGCGCATCTGCGCACCATCGAACTGCCCTCACTGGTGATCCAGAGCACCGGCGACATGGGCGTGTTCCCCAGCGACGCGCATTTGATCTTCGATGCGCTCGGCGCCAAGGACAAAACGCTCGTGATGCCGAAAGGCGCACACTATTTCGAGGATGCGCCAGAATACCGTGATATGGCCGCGGACATCATCGCGGGCTGGCTCGAAAAGCGGGTCTAGCGTCCTTCGCGCATCGCGCGCGCCAGATGCTCGACGCGGGTGCCGATGGCTTCGATCGCTGTGTGCTGGGCCGGGTTTTGCAGCGCGCCCGACGCATCGAACGCGTTTCCCGACGACGGCACGGCTAGCTGCTCTGCGACCACGAGCATGCCCATGCCGCTCAAAATCTGGCGCAGATGCGCCAACCCGCGCACGCCGCCCCATGCGCCGGGCGATGCCGACATGATGCCCGCGACCTTCCCTTTGAAGGCGCGCAGAGTAAAGGCCGTTTCGCCCGGCTCCGTGGGGCGTGAGAGCCAGTCGATGGCGTTCTTGAGGACGCCGGTGAGCGAGCCGTTGTATTCGGGCGACGCGATCAGGAAGCCGTCGTTTTCTATGAACAACGATTTCAAGGCCCGGGCATTTTCGGGCATCCCGCTCTCGGCTTCTACATCGGCGTCGTACAACGGCAAGTGAAAATCGCGCAAGTTTATGAGCTGCACCTCCGCGCCGGCGCGCGCCGCCGCGGAGGCTGCAATCTCGACCACCGCGCGATTGTGCGATTTCGCGCGCGTGGAGCCGGACAAGGCAAGAACGCGGACAGGCGTGGTCACTTTTTCTCCGCCCATGCGCCACCCGCCCAGTCCGAGGTCAGCTTGCCTTCGCCCGGCACCGGGACTTCGCGGATCCGCTCCGGCACGTCGTCGAATTCGAGCCGCATGGCTTTACAAAGCACTGCGTGCAGGTTGTAGCACATGACGTGATAGCCGAGTTCGAGGATGTCCTGGTCGGACATCAGCTTGTGCAGCGCATCGAAGGTCGCGTCGGGGACGCGGCCGCGTTCCGACACCAGACAATCCGTGTACGCCAGAACAGCGCGTTCGATCGGCGTGTAGACATCGGAAACACTCCAGCTCGGGATCGCGGCGATCTTCTCTTCGCTGAGACCGTTGCGGCGCCCGGCCTTGCAATGCTGCGAGAACACAAACTGGCTCCCGACCACGAAACCCGTGCGCAGCAGCGCGATCTCGCGCAATGCCGGATCGAGCTTGCTCACCGATTGATCCGCGAACATCCCGAACATGCCGAACTGCGCGGTCGCGTGATCGAAGATTGCCGGTACCAGCGCGAACACTGTCCACCAATTTCCTGGCGTTCCCGTGGCGGTTCCTGGTTCCTTTACCGGATCGCGGCCGGAAAACAGCCGTTCGTAGTAGCGCTTTGCGTTCTCATGCGCCTCGGCCAATGGCACCTGTTTCAACCTGGGCATCGTTTCATTCCCTTGCGTGAGATGGTTCGAAGAAAATTGCTTAGGTTTCTATATAGTATTGAGGCGTCAAAAATGATAAGCCCCAATTTGGAAACGAACGGAGGTTGCCATGACGAAGGTGCAGAACAAGGTATTCGACATCCAGGGCATCAACCATCTCGCACTGGTGTGCAAGGACATGGCGCGCACGGTCGACTTCTACACGAACGTGCTCGGCATGCCGCTGGTCAAGACGCTCGATCTGCCGGGCGGCCGCGGTCAGCATTTTTTCTTCGACATCGGCAATGGCGACTCGCTTGCGTTCTTCTGGTTTCCGGATGCGCCGGAAGCGCAGCCCGGCGTGTCGTCCGCGGCGAATTTGCCGATGGCGGGTCCGATCACATCCGCCCATGGTTCAATGAACCACGTCGCCTTCAACGTTCCGGCCGAGAAGTTCGACGAATATTACGAGAAACTGATCTCCCGTGGCATCAAGGTCACCAAAATCATGAACCACGACTAATCCGAACGTCAGATCAGCCTGGACGTGATTTCACCGACGACCTTCGTTCGCTCGGTCTATTTCTACGATCCGGATGGTATCTGCCTCGAATTCGCATCCTGGACGCGCGAGCTCGATCCGAAGATCGACGCCACGCACGAGCCGGTCGGCGCCGACGGCAAGAAGCGCGCCCGCACGCTCGAACCCGCCGAATAAGGCTTTTCGAATTGGCCACGGGCGCGCCGGTCGCGTCCGTGGCTAGATTTCCGCTTTCGTCTCTAGCTTCAATTCGTCGCGCATCCATGCGCGGAATTTTTTCGCCGCATCGCTCATCGGCACGCTGCCCGGCCACAAAAGCCAGTAGGCATTGCGGCTTTCCACGCGCAGCGAAAACGGTTCGACCAGCGCGCCGCTTTCCAGAAAATCCTCGATCAGCGGAAGGCGTCCCATGGCGATACCCATGCCTTCGACGGCGGCCGTGATCGCCATCTGGATGGTATCGAATTTGGGGCCGTGATCAGGGTCCAGCTCGAAGCACGGCAATCCCTTGGCCTTTGCGGCGGCCGTCCATTCCGGCCAGCCTTCGGCACGCCGCGACACCTGCAGCAGCACGTGGTTCGCCATGTCGCGTGGCGCGCGCAGGGGATGTTTGCCCTGCAGCAGCAGCGGTGCGCAGACCGGAAACATCTGCTCATGCACCAGCTTTTCGGCGTGTACGCCATGCCACTGGTTTTCATTGATCCCGACACGAATGGCGAGATCGACGCCGAGATTGGTGAGATCGAGCGGCTGGCCAAGGTCGCCGACGGTAGAAATCTCCACATCGATCCCGGGATAGCCCGCGTAGAACTTCGCCAGCCGTGGCACCAGCCAGCAGCTCGCGAAGCTCGGCAGACTGTGAACGCGCACGGTCTGCGCCTGCGAGCCCGGGATTTTCCGGACCGCATCCACCAGCCGGTCGAAGGCTTCGGAGACGTGTTGATAGAACTGCGCGCCCGCTTGGGTAAGAACCAAACCGCGGCTGCCACGGCTGAACAGATCGGCGCCGACATGCTCTTCCAAAAGCCGTATTTGGTGGCTGACTGCCGCGGGTGTGACGTTCAGCTCTTTCGCCGCTGCACGCACGTTTCCGGCGCGGCCGACCGCTTCGAAAACGCGCAACGCCGTCAAAGGCGGCAAACGTCTCATGCTCTGGTTGTATTCCCTGATTTCCGGGCGCCTTACGTTAACACGTTAGCGCCAAATCAAATTTGCAACACCGGCAAATTTTTCGGGCGTTGTCCCGAAGGGGTGCCGCGCCCTAGCTTGAACGGCCTCGCAAATCAGTTAGGTTTCGAAGTAATTAGCTGCGCGTGGCTGACAAAGCAGCGAAGTGGCCGCATTGACGGCCGAGAGGAAGAAGGGGAAGGGCATGCGTTTGCGCAACAAGCTCCTGTGTGGAGCGGCATTTTGCTTGACGATTTCGATGACTGCCGGCGGACATTTTCAAACCGCATCGGCCCAAACCGCGGCGGCGCCGCAGGCGGAGATGATCGAGACCGTCGTGGTCACCGCGCGTAAGCGTGCGGAGTCGGCGCAAAAGGCTCCGGTCGCGGTTACGGCCGTGGATGCCGCGCAGCTCGCCAAATTGTTCGTGCACAATCTGGGCGACCTCGATCATCAGGCGCCGAACTTCACCATCGAGGGCGTTGGCGCCATCCACCGCAACGCGGCCGTGATCTATTCACGCGGTATCGGCTACAGCGGCGTGGACCTCGGCCAGGATCCGGCGGTCGGATTGTCGGTCAACGGCGTCTTCCCAACCCAGAACGTCGGCATGATGTCGAACACGCAGGATATCGATCATGTGGAAATCTTGCGCGGCCCCCAAGGCACGCTGTTCGGCAAGAACACCGTGGGTGGCGTGATCAACATCACGACCAAGAAACCCGGCGACGAATGGGACGTCGAGGCGATGGGCCGCGTCGGAAATCTCGGGCGCGCCGACTTCTTTGTGGCCACCGATCTTCCGGTCAACGACACGCTCGCATTCCGCGTTTCCTATCTGAGCCAAGTTTCCACGGGTGCGTTCAAGAACGTCTATACCGGCCCGGTCGAGAAACTGTTCCCGCCCTATCCGCAGGACCTCCCGCTGCCGAAACATCTCGGGGGCGGCAACATCAAGACCTTGCGCGCGACGGCGGTGTGGAAGCCGATCGAGAATTTCGAGGCCGATCTCGTCTATACATACTCGAAAGACCGTAGCCCTTCCGTCGGCGGCCAAAACGGCTCGATTCCGTGTTCTCAGGCAACAGTGCTGGGCTATTGCGATTTCCTCGCGACCTATTTCGGATATCCGGGCTACGACTACCGCACGCCGGGCCAACCGTACCCCATCGGCCCCAACGATCCGTATGTGGTTCACCGCAATTTTCCGAGCGGGGACTTCCAGGATACCCAGATGATCACGGCGAACATGCGCTATCACGCGGAGTGGTTCGATGTGGTCTCCGTTTCCGGGTTCATTCACAATTCAAACCTGTCATACAGCGACTATGACGACACCGAGCTGAACTTCTTCCAGTCGACGTTCGGACTGCACAGCGATCAGGTTTCCGAGGAGCTTCGCCTCGAATCCAACGACGACAACTCCCCGCTCAAATGGGTGGGAGGCTTGCTGTATTCGGGCCGCAACTGGGATGGCTTCCAGACGTTCTATTCGCTTTTTCCGACGCTGAACGACTTCTCCGACTATGCGCGCCAATCCGATAATGCCTGGGCTGCGTTCGGCCAGGCGGACTATTTCGTCACCAAGGACCTCGAGCTGACGGCAGGCCTGCGCTACACGACGGAAGCCAAGGACATCTTCCGCGTTCCGTCGCACTATGCGCCGGCTGGCGATCCGGGCCACTTCTTCCACAACAAGGCGTGGTCGAATGTCAGCTACAAGCTCGGCGCCGACTATCACATCGACGACGACAAGATGGCCTATGTCAGCTATTCGACCGGCTTCGTGGCGGGCGGATTCAACACCCGCGTCGACTCGGATTATCTCACGGGGCTCGCTTACGCGCCCGAAAAGGTCGCGGCCTGGGAGATCGGCCTGAAGTCGGACTGGTATGATCACCGTCTGCGCGTCAATCTTGCAGCGTTCATGAACAACTATTCCGACCTCCAGGTCGGTGCGTTCATTCCCGGCGCCAACCTTCAGCAGGCGATCGTGAACGATGGTTTCGAGCGCGCCCAGGGTGTGGAACTCGAAGCGACGGCTATTCCAATCGATCACCTGACGCTGTCGACATCTATCGGTTATCTCGATGCCCACTACACGCGGTTCTTTACGAACCTGACTGGCAGCGGTCCGGCCGACTATTCCTGGCTAAAGGTCGCACGCGCACCGCAATGGACCATGCATTTCGAGGCCTACTATGACTTCGAACTACACGGCAACGGTACCCTGACGCCGGACGTCTCCTATGAGTACGAGACCTCGCACTTCACCGATCTGACCAACAATCCGGTCGGCTTCCAGAAGAGCTACGGCATGGTCGATGCGAGCCTGACCTATAATGAGCCGAACGACCGCTGGAAGATCTCGCTCTGGGGCAAGAACCTCGGCAACACGTTGCGCCGGATGTCTGCGGTGCCAAGCTCCGGCTACTTCACGCAGCTCTACTTCGACAATCCGCGCACCTATGGCGTGGATCTGACGATCAAGGTGGACGGCTCGACGTTCTAGGCGGACGCGGGAGGCTTCGGCCTCCCGCCACGCATGGCATTGGGGAACCGGTATCCGCTGGGGGTGCGGAGCCTGACTTGTAACTCGGGAGAAACGGCCATGACGGCAAATCCGAAGCAAGGCATGGAATACCTCGGCGTCAATCACGTAGCCCTTGTGGCGATCGACATGGCCGAGACGGTGCGGTTCTACACGGAAGTCCTCGGCATGAAGCTGGTGAAGACGCTCGATCTGCCCAATGGGCGCGGCCAGCACTTCTTCTTCGATTGCGGCGGTGGCGACACGGTCGCGTTCTTCTGGTTCCCCAATGCGCCGAAGGCAGCCCCCGGCATTGCCTCGATGCATCCCGATTTCCAGACGCACGGAACGCAAACCGCGCATGCCTCGATGAACCATCTGGCGATCAGCATCCCCCTCGAGCGCTTCGAGGAGTATGCGGACCGGCTTCGCAGCCACGGCGTCTCGCTCCGAATCATCTGCCATAACGATTCCGAGCCGCATTCCTCGCCGGATATCCGTCCCGACACCTGGATCCGGTCGATGTATTTCCGCGATCCGAACGGCATCCACATGGAGCTGGCGGCGCTCACGCGGCCGTACAACAACGAGGACGTCCGGCACGATCCGATGGATGCGAACGGGCAGCGCGTCCCTCTAAAGCCCGATGTCTATGCAGGCCGGGCCTGATCGCTGAGCGCATGACGATTGCCGACACCGCATCAGTGCCCGTTGCAGCAGCCACAGAATCCGAGGCGGCGTTTCCCGCGCCCCGTGTGGCCTGGTTCGTCGTGGGCTCGCTTTCGCTCATCAACATGGTTTCCTATATCGAGCGGCAGATCCCGACCCTGCTGTTCGCGCCGATCAAGAAGCAGTTTGGGCTGAGCGATACGCAAGTGAGCCTGCTCGCGGGCTTTGCGTTCGTGCTGTTCTATGTCGGGTTCGGGCTGATCATCGGCCGCCTGGCGGATCGGCTGAACCGCAAGCGCATCATCGGCATCGGCGTCGTGCTCTGGAGCCTCGCGACGTTGAGTTGCGGGCTGGCGCGCAGCTTCGCGCAGCTGTTCGTGGCGCGCGTGATGGTGGGTGTCGGCGAGGCGACGCTGGGTCCCTCCGCGGCGTCCATGCTTTCCGACTATTTTCCGCGCGGAAAGCTGGCGCGCGCGCTCAGCGTCTATACCGGCGCGCAATATCTGGGCGCCGGTTTTGCGCTTGTGGTCGGCGGGCTGGCCATCCAGCTCGTGAGCAAGATGCCACCGCCGGTTCTTCCGATCGTCGGCGAAATCGCACCCTGGCAGACGACGTTCCTGGCCGTGGGTCTGTTCGGTTCGCTGGTGCTTCTGCCGTTCTTCTTCGTGCGCGAGCCCCGGCGGCTTGGTGTGACCGGGCAGGCAGTGGCTGGGCATAGCGTGCCGTTCAGCGAGTTGCTCGCGTTTATGAAATTGAACTGGCGCACCTTCACCGCGCATTTCATGGCGTTTTCGATCGTCTCGACGCTTGGGTTCGGCACGGTGGCCTGGATGCCGAGCTATTTCATCCGCGTGCACCACTGGCCAGCGCACGACATCGGCTACGTCTACGGCATGCTGCTCGCGTTCCTGGGCGCGGCCGGTGTGGTGGTCGGCGCGCGCTTTGCGGAATGGCTTTCCGCATTCGGTTACAAGGACGTTTATCTCCGCGCGCCGCTAATCACGATCTGCCTGACCGCGATCCCGGCATCGCTTGCGCCGCTGATGCCGACGGCGTCGCTGGCGCTGTCCGTGCTCGTGGTGTCGACATTCCTGAGCAGCTTTCCGGTGGCGCTGATCTCGGCTGCGTTGCAGATCATCACGCCGAACCAGATGCGCGGACAGATCACCGCGCTGTTCGGCTTCCTTGCAAATCTTTTGGGTATCGGACTCGGCCCCGTGTTCGTTGCGGCCATCACAGACTATGTGTTCCACAACGAGCATTCCGTCGGCTACGCGATTACAACCGCGAACCTGATCATCACGCCTATCGTTGCGATCCTGCTGTGGTGGGGTCTTCGCCCGTTCCGCGAAAGCCTGGCGCGTTCGGAAGCCTGGGCTTCGGTGCCGGAGCGCTGAGCCATGGCAAGAATTGCGCCCCTGTCGCGTGCCGATGCGCTACCCGAAATCGTCAGGCGCTACGACGAAGTGTTCGGCGAGGGCCGCGACCCCGTCGCTGAGCCGGGAACACCGACGGGCACGCCGGGAGATTGGTGGACGATTTGGGCACGTGTGCCGGGCATCCTGAGCGCGTTCTCGGCCTACAGCTATCGCAATGCGCCACTCGATCCCGCGCTGCGCGAGCTGGCGATCATCCGCACCGGCTATGCGCGCCAAAGCCAGTTCGTGTTCTCGCAACATTGCAAAGTGGGCCGGAAGAACGGTCTTTCGGACGGAAAGATCGCGGCGATTCCGTATTGGACTGTCGCGGAGGTCTTCTCACCGATCGAGCGCGCGGTGCTAGCCTATGTCGACGGTCAGATTCTCGAAGGCGGCCGCGTTCACGACAAGGTCTTTGAAATCCTCAAGACGCAGCTGAGCGACGAGGAAATCCTCATCCTCACCTATCTGATCAACGCCTATGCGCTGCACGCGACATCCACGCGCGCCTTGCGCCTCGAATACGACAATGTGCCGGAGCGCATCGTCGAAGTCCCAGCACCGGAAGGAAAATCGCCATGAAACTGGCCCGCGAAGTCTCGAGCATCACCTGCGAAGCGGCGCATGAGGCCGTCGCTATGGGTGTGCGCAAGGCGCAGGAGAAGGGCTGGCGAATGAATCTCGCGGTGGTCGATCGCGGCGGCAATCTCGTGGCGTTCCTCAAGACCGACGATGCGCCGCTGCATTCGACCGGTCTCGCCATTGACAAGGCCTACACGGCCGCGAGCTTCAACATGTCCACCCGCGACTGGAACAAGGTTCTGGGCGCCTCCAGCGCTGAAGTGCGTGGCGGCATCGTCACGCGTGAGCGCCTTGTCGTGTTCGGCGGCGGTTTCCCTATCCGCAAGGACGGCGTATTCCTGGGCGCGATCGGCGCCTCCGGCGGCATGGAAGAGCATGATGAGGAATGTACGCGTGCGGCGCTGGCCGCCATTGGCGCGGACCCGGTCTGAAGGAAATATTCGCTCCGATGAAGGCGCTTGAAGGCATCACCGTCCTCGATCTGACCCATATGCTCGCGGGTCCCTACGGCACCATGCTGCTCGCCGATATGGGCGCACGCACGATCAAGATCGAGCCCCCGGAGAAGGGCGAGGGCACGCGGCGTCTGCTCGAACATTCGCCGGATTATTCGCGTGACGGCATGGGGGCCTATTTCCTCACGCTCTGCCGCAACAAGGAAAGTGTCGCCATCGACCTCAAATCGCCGGAAGGCCTCGAACTGTTTTACGGTCTGGTGAAGCAGGCCGACATCGTGTTCAGCAATTTCGGCGCCGGCGTGACGGAGCGGTTGAAGATCGATTACCCGCACCTCGCCGCGATCAATCCGCGTATCATCACATGTTCCGTCACGGGATTCGGCGAGACCGGTCCGGCGCCCAACCGTCCTGCCTTCGATCTCGTGGCCCAGGGCATGGGCGGCGGCATGACGCTCACCGGGGAGGCCGGTGGAGAGCCGTTGCGCGCAGGCATTCCCATCGGCGATCTGGGTGGCGGACTGTTCGGCGCGCTTGGCGTGCTCGCAGCGTTACAAGCGCGGCAGCACACGGGCCGTGGGCAGCATGTCGACATCTCGATGTTCGACTGCAAGCTCTCGCTGCTGAACTATATGGCGACCATGTTCCTGATGTCGGGCAACTCGCCGGGCCGCGACGGCAACGGGCACTTCATTCATGTGCCGTACAACACGTTCCGCACCAAGACGCGCTATCTGATCCTTGCCGTCATCACCGACAATTTCTGGGTCAGTCTCGTCGATTTGCTCGGAGACGACGAACTCCGGCGCGAGGAGTTCACGAAGCAGCCGGGCCGCTTTGCGAACAAGGCGTTCATCGAGGAGCGCGTGCAGGCCGCATTGGAAAAGAAGACCTGCGAATATTGGCTGGAGGCACTGGAGCGCGCGCGCATCCCGGCAGCACCTGTGAACGAGCTTGCGCACGCCTTCTCGGACCCACAGGCGCTGGCGCGTCACATGAAGGTGCGGGTCCCGCTGCCCGGCGGCGGCCATGTCGAGGAGCCTGGCAACCCGGTCAAACTGTCCGACACCTATGAGGACAGTTTCACGGCGCCGCCGCGTCTGGGCGAACAGACCCTGCCGACGCTGAAGGAGCTTCTTGGCCTCAGCGATGGGACGCTCAAGGATTTGCAGGAGCGTGGTATCATCGGTTGATATGACGAAGATCGAGATCATCGAAGTCGGTCCGCGCGACGGTTTGCAGAATCAGGACGCGGTTCTCGACACGCCCGACAAGCTGGCGCTGATCGAGAAACTCATCGCTGCCGGTGCGCGGCGCATCGAGGCTGCAAGCTTCGTCAATCCCAGGCGCGTGCCGCAGATGGCCGATGCGGAGGGCGTGGTCGCGGGTCTCCCCACGCGCGACGACACGACATTCATTGGCCTTGTCCTCAACGAACGCGGCGCCGAACGGGCGATCGCAAGCGGGATCGCCGAACTCGGCATGGTTGCCATTGCGTCCGACGAATTCGGGCTGCGCAATCAGAAACAGACTTCGGCGCAATCGGTCGAGGTGTCGCGCGCGGTCCTTCGGATGGCGCGTGCGGCGGGGCGGCGTGCACAGGTCACGATCTCGGTCGCGTTCGGGTGTCCGTTCGAGGGCGAGGTGCCGCTGGCCCGCGTGATCGACATGGCAAAGGCGATCGCCGAAGAGCAGCCGCATGAGATCGCGGTGGCCGATACCGTGGGTGTCGGGGTGCCGGCGCAGGTCAAGACGATGATCCGCGCACTGAAGGCCGAGCTTCCCGGCATGCCGCTGCGCTGCCATTTCCACAACACACGCAACACCGGCCTCGCCAACGCGTTTGCCGCAGTGGAGGAGGGCGTCACCCGTCTCGATGCCAGCGCCGGCGGCATAGGCGGCTGTCCGTTCGCACCGGCCGCCACCGGAAATATCGCCACGGAAGATCTCGTCTATCTGCTGGAACGCTCCGGCTATCACACAGGCTACGATCTCGAAGCTCTCACCGCGATGGTGCCGTGGCTGGCCCAGAAGCTCGATCTGGAAAAGCTTCCGGCGATGGTCAGCCGCGCCTCGCCGTTCCCGCCACGATAGGACCGAGGATGGAAAGCTGGATCCGCATCGCCGATGCCGTTCGCACCAAGAGCGAGATCGCGGAGCGCGCGGCACGGGCCGCGAACGGATTCAGAAGCCTCGGCGTAGCACCCGGCGACACGATCGCGATCATGCTGCGCAACGATTTCGCGTTTCTGGAAGCGACGGCGGCAGCGGGCCTCGCGGGCGCCTATGTCGTGCCTGTCAACTGGCACAACACAGCCGACGAGACGGAGTACGTCCTGAAGGATTCCGGCGCGAAAATTCTCGTCGTCCACGCCGACTTGCTGGCACGTGTGCAGGCCGCCATTCCGGCAGAGGTAAAAGTATTCGTGGTCCCGACTCCGGACTTCATCCTTTCTGCCTACGGATTGGACCCCGCGTCCGCCGCTATACCGGGCGACGCGCAGGACTGGTATGCGTGGCTCTCCGGGTTCGATGCGCAATTCACCGTGGGTGCAGGCGCGCCGGGATCGATGTTCTATACCTCCGGCACGACGGGACGGCCCAAAGGCGTACGCCGCCAGGTGCCGACACCGGAACAGATTGAGGGTCTGCGCGGGATGCGTCTCGCAGTGTGCGGCTTCGGTCCATGGCAGGATCGCCCGCATGAGATGACGGCGCTGCTCTCCGGCCCGCTCTATCACGCGACGCCGAATGCCTGGCTGCTGGCGTTCTACGAACTCAGCGCGAACATGGTCATCGTGCCGCGCTTTGACGCGGAGGAGATGCTGCGCAATGTCGAGCGCTATCGCATTACGCATCTTCTGGCCGTGCCCACGATGTTCGTGCGCCTGCTCAAGCTGCCGGAGGAAGTACGCCGCAAATACGATCTCTCGAGCCTCCAATTCGTGATGCATGGCGCAGCACCCTGTCCGGTGCATGTGAAGCACGCGATGATCGAATGGTGGGGGCCGGTCATCCACGAGCATTATGGCGGCACCGAAACGGGCGCGGTGACCTATCTCGATTCGCACGAATGGCTCGCGCATCCGGGCTCGGTCGGGCGGGCGCTTGCCAATGCCCAGGTCATGGTCTTGAACGAGGCTGGCGAAGAAGTCGAACGCGACGGCGTCGGCGAAATCGTGTGCCGGCACATGTATTATGCCGACTTCACCTATCATGGTGATGATGCCAAACGGCGCCGCGCCGAGAAGCGCGGGCTGATCGCGCTGGGCGACATGGGTTACATCGACCGCGACGGCTATCTCTATCTCTGCGGCCGGGCGACCGACATGATCATCTCTGGCGGGGTGAACATCTATCCCGCGGAGATCGAGTCGGAAATCCTGCGTATCCCGGGCGTTGCCGATTGCGGCGTGTTCGGTATCCCCGACGAGGAGTTCGGCGAGCAGGTTTGCGCCTTCGTGCAGTTGAGGCCGGGCGCCTCGCTTGGCGCGCGGGACATCCTTGCTGCGATCAAGCCGCATCTGGCCGGGTACAAGCTACCCAGACGGATCGAATTCCGGGACGATCTCCCGCGCGAGGATTCCGGCAAGATTTTCAAGCGCAAGCTGCGAGAGCCGTTCTGGGCCGGAGAGCCGGCAGGGTAAATCTGCCGCGCCGATACTTTCGTATCGGCATTTTTGGCATCGGCAACGTGGCGGTGCACCTGTAAATCGCGCTAGTCTGCCGCTCCGGCAAACGGTGAGGGCAGCGATGATCTCTCTTCGGATCAATGGCGAAGACAAATCCGTCGATGCGCCGCCCGACATGCCGCTGCTCTGGGCGCTGCGCGATCTTCTCGGCATGACCGGTACGAAGTTCGGCTGCGGCATCGCGCAGTGCGGGGCCTGCACCGTGCATATCGATGGCAAGCCGGTGCGTTCTTGCCTCTTACCGGTCGGCTCGATCGGCAACCGCGCCATCACGACCATCGAAGGCATCGGCGCCACACCCGCCGGCGCCAAAGTGCAGAAAGCCTGGCTCGATCTCGAAGTCGTGCAATGCGGCTATTGCCAGTCGGGACAGATCATGTCCGCCACCGCGCTTCTGGCTTCGACGCCACATCCGGACGACGAAGACATCGACGCCGCGATGGCGGGCAACATCTGCCGCTGCGGGACCTATGTGCGCATCCGCGACGCGATCAAGCGCGCGGCCAAGGCGTGAGGCGGCGATGAGTGCCCTCGAACCCCGGACCAGCCGCCGCACTATCCTGAAGTCCGCGCTCGGCAGCGGCTTTGTGCTGGCGTTCCATGTGCCGTTTGCCGGAGCCCAAACGCCGAACGCGCCGATGGGCGAAGCGCCGGTGCCGACGGGCTTCATGCCGAACGCTTTCATCCGCATCGACGGCGCGGGCAAGACGACACTCGTCATGCCGCAGGTGGAGATGGGGCAGGGCGTCTACACTTCGATCTCGATGATTTTGGCCGAAGAACTCGATGCGGACTGGAGCAAGGTCTCGGTCGAAGCTGCGCCGCCGAACGAGAAGTTTTATGCCAATCCAATGCTGACAGTGCAGGCGACGGGCAATTCCAACTCCATCCGCGCTTGGTGGATGCCGCTGCGCAAGGCCGCCGCCGGTTCTCGCGCCCTGCTTGTCGCGGCGGCCGCGAAACAATGGGGCGTCGATCCCGAGAGCTGCACGACGGCTAATGGCGTCGTCATGCATAAGGCCTCCGGGCGCTCGCTCAGCTATGGCGCGCTTGCGGATTCGGCCAACGGCACGCCGCCCGCCAATCCGCCGCTCAAGACGCCGAAGGACTTCCGGCTGATCGGAAAGCCGCTCAAGCGCCTCGACACGCCCACCAAGGTCGACGGCAGAGAAGTCTACGGCATCGATGTGATGCTGCCCGGCCTCAAATTCGCGACTATCGCCGCGTCGCCGACATTTGGCGGCAAGGTTGGCCATGTCGATGACAGCGACGCGAAGAAAATCCCGGGCGTGCGTCAGGTCGTTCTCCTCGACGATCTGGTGGCCGTCGTCGGCGATCATATGTGGGCGGCGAAGAGCGGCCTCGATGCGCTCAACATCACCTGGAACCGGGGTCCGAACGGTCACGTCGATACCGCGCAGGTGTGGCGGGAGATCAAGGAAGCGAGCGAGAAGCCCGGTTTGGTCGCCAAGAAGACCGGCGACGCGGACAAGGCGCTGGGCAGCGGCGACAAGATCGAAGCGCAATACGAGCTCCCGTTCCTTGCGCACGCCACGATGGAGCCAATGAACTGCACGGTCCATCTCACGCCGGGCGCCTGCGAACTCTGGCTGGGCACGCAGATCGTTGCGCGCGTTCAGTCGACGGTGGCAAAGGTCGCGGGCCTGCCGGTCGAGAAGGTTACGGTGCACAATCAGCTTCTCGGCGGCGGTTTCGGGCGCAGGCTCGAGCCCGATATGGCGGTGAAAGCGGTGCGTGTCGCGCAGCATGTCGACGGACCGGTCAAGGTGGTGTGGACGCGCGAGGAAGACATCCAGCACGACATCTATCGTCCGGTTTATTACGACCGCCTCGCGGCGACGCTGAAGGACGGAAAGATCGACGGCTGGCACCATCGCGTCACGGGATCGTCGGTCGTCGCGCGCTGGCTGCCGCCGGCGTTTACCGGCAATCACAACATCGATTTCGACACGGTCGACAGCGCGATCGACATTCCCTACGCGATTCCCAATCTGCGTGTGGAAGTCGTTCGCTGCGAGCCGCCGGCGGTGCCGACCGGGTTCTGGCGCGGTGTTGGTCCGAACAACAACGTCTTCGCGATCGAGAGCTTCATGGATGAACTCGCGAAAAAGGCCGGAAAGGACCCGGTCGAATTCCGCCGCGCGATGCTGACCAAAACCCCGCGCCTGCTTGCGGCGCTCGACCTTGCGGCGGAGAAGGCGGGATGGGGCTCGACGTTGCCCCGGCGCCACGGTCTCGGCGTGTCCTGCCAGGTTTCGTTCGCGAGCTTCATCGCAACCGTTGCCCATGTCGAAGTCGCGCCGGAGGGCGAGGTGAAGCTACATCGGCTCACCACGGCGGTGGACACCGGCATCGCCGTCAATCCCGACACCATCATCGCGCAATTGCAGGGCGGCATGATCTTCGGCGCAACGGCCGCGCTCTGGGGCGAGATCACCATCGACAAGGGCCGCGTGCAGCAATCGAACTTCCACGATTACCGCATGCTGCGCATCAACGAAGCGCCTGCCATCGACGTGCACCTGATCAAAAGCGGCGAATCGCCCGGTGGCATTGGCGAAACCGGTGTGACGACCGCGCTGCCAGCGATACGTAACGCTATCTATGCCGCGACCGGGATCGCGCTTCGGCGTCTTCCCATCGACCGCGACGTTCTGGCGGGGAGGAAACACGCATGAGCCGCCCCGCGATTCGTTATCTACTGGCCGCCGTCGCGATCATCATCGTCGCGGTGGGTGCCTATGGGCTTTGGATCGTCACGACACCGGGACCAATGGCGTTTGCGGGCGGAAAAATCGTTCCGCTTGCGCAGTATATTGCCGACCATCACACCACCGATCCGACGGGCGTTCCGGCGGAGCTCGCGCAGGCAAGTATCATCAAGCGCGGCGAATATCTGACGCGTGCTGCCGACTGCACGGCTTGCCACACCGCCAAGGGCGGCGTGCCGTTCGCTGGCGGCCTTGCGTTCAAGCTGCCTTTCGGCACGATCTATTCACCCAACATCACCGCCGACAAGGAAACCGGTATCGGTAGTTGGAGCGACGCGCAGTTCCTGAACGCGCTTCACCGCGGTGTCGATGACGAGGGTGAGCATCTCTACCCAGCGATGCCCTATGCCAGCTACACGCATATGACCGATGCCGACGCGCTCGCGATCAAGGCTTATCTCTTCAGTCTTGCACCCGTGCATCAGGAAAACATCGAGGACGCGCTGAGTTTCCCGTTCAATCAGCGCTGGCTGCTGGGGCTCTGGAACACATTCTTCAACGAAGACCGGCGGTTCGAACCCAATACAGCACAAAGCGCGGAATGGAATCGCGGGGCCTATCTCGTGGAAGCGCTTGCGCATTGCGGCGAGTGCCACACACCGCGCAATCTCGCCTTCGCGCTTAACAACCGGAAAAAGTTCGGCGGTGCGGTGACGGCCGGCTGGCGCGCCTACAACATCTCCGACGACCGGCCGACGGGCGTCGGCGACTGGAAGGGCTCCGATCTGGAGCAATATCTTTCGACCGGCCATGCCGAAGGGCACGGAACCGCAGCGGGCCCGATGGGGGAAGCGGTCGATGCCAGCTTCCGCTACCTCGTACCGAGCGACATCCATGCCATCGTCGTTTATCTCCGCACCATCCCCGCGGTCGCGAGCGATCTTCCCGCGAAGCTCGCGGGTCCTGCTTCGCCGTCGCATCGCACACCGGAGGTCTCCGACACGCGCGGCAAGATGCTGTTCGCCGGCGCCTGTGCCGGCTGTCATAGCTGGACCGGAAAGAGCCCGGTCTGGACCCAGGCGACGCTCACCGGCGCGCGTGCGGTCAACGATCCGAGTGCGATCAACGTGGCGCAGATCATCGTGGAGGGCGCGGCTCACAAGACATCGACAGGAACCGTGTTCATGCCAGCCTTCGGAAATTCATTGTCGGACGATGAGATCGCGGCGGTTGCGAATTATGTGACGGTGCGCTTCGGCTCTAGCGCGTCTTCGATCACGGCCAAGGACGTTCGCAGCCTTCTCCAGCAGGCCTCGCGATAGATATGCGGCTTGGCATCGACGTCGGCGGCACAAAAATCGAAATCATCGCGCTCGACAATGCCGGACGCGAATTGCTTCGCCGCCGCGTTCCGACGCCGCAGGGGCACTATGACGAGACTGTGCGGACAATCCGTGATCTCGTGACCGGCGCGGAATCCGATCTCGGTGTGCGCGGTACGGTGGGTGTCGCCATTCCCGGCACCATCAGCCCTAAAACCGGCCTCGTCAAAAATGCGAATTCCACGCGGCTGATCGGCCATCCGCTCGACAAGGATCTGAAAGCCGCCCTCGGGCGCGAGATCCGCATGGCGAACGACGCCAACTGTTTCGCCCTGTCGGAAGCCACGGACGGCGCTGGCGCGGGACACGACATCGTCTTTGGTGTGATTGCGGGCACCGGTGTTGGCGGCGGGGTGTGCGTTCATGGCCGCGTGCTGAACGGCGCGCATGCCATCGCGGGCGAGTGGGGACACAATCCCCTGCCGCGTCCCTCGTCGGAGGAGGTTGCCGAAGCACCACCCTGCTATTGCGGCAAGTCGGGCTGCATCGAAAGCTGGTGCAGCGGTCCGGCACTCGCAGCGCAGTATCGCGCGCGGACCGGCCGCGCCCTGAACGGCGGCGAGATTGCGAAAGGTGCTGCGGAAGGCGATCCGGATAGCGTCGCGGTGTTCGAGAAATTCCTCGACCGGTTCGCGCGTTCGCTTGCCACGCTGGTGAACGTGCTGGACCCCGACGCGATCGTGCTCGGCGGCGGGTTGTCGAACATCGAGGCGCTCTATGCCGAACTGCCCGCGCGCGTCGAGCGCTATGCCTTTACACCCGAAGCGCCGAGCCTGATCGTGAAGAACCGCCACGGCGATTCGAGCGGCGTACGTGGGGCGGCTTGGCTGTGGCCGGCGACCTGAGCGCGGCGATGGACAGACGTGGCTTCTCCGTGTCTAGTATGTCGTAAGGAAAACGTTGTCATCGGCTCACAGCGCCGCCTGTGGGACCGCGGGACGGACGAGGGGCACAGAATGGCGATGCAAACCGAGAGCCCGGCAAAGCCGGGCGCGCCAGAGAACGGACATTATCTCTGGGCGCTTTCGGTGCTCGCGCTCCTCTTTTTCATGTGGGGCTTCTGCACGGTTCTGAACGACACGCTGGTGCCGCACCTCAAAGCCGTGTTCCAGATGAACTACTTCCAGGCGGCACTGATCCAGTTCGTATTCTTCGGCGCCTATTTCGTGCTCGCGATTCCGGCGGCATGGCTGATCGAGCGTGCCGGATACAAATACGCGATCGTCGTGGGCCTCGCGATCATGGGCGTCGGATGCCTGATCTTTCTGCCGGCGTCCGACCCGCCGTCCTATGCCCTGTTCCTCACCGCGTTGTTCGTTCTGGCGGGTGGCATCACGATCCTTCAGGTCGCCGCCAATCCTTACGTTGCCGTGCTCGGGCCTGAGCGGCTGGCCTCGAGCCGTCTCAATCTCACCCAGGCGCTGAATTCGTTCGGCACATTCATCGGGCCGTATCTTGGAAGCGTGTTCATCCTTTCGCGCAGCAAGGTCGGCACGGCGGCGGCCGGAACGGTGGTGAGCCTTCAGGATCGTCTCGCCGATGCGCGCGCGGTACAGACGCCTTATCTTACCATCGCGTTGGTGCTGTTTGTGCTCGCCTTGGCGTTCATGATCCTGCGCTTGCCGCAGATCGCCACGCAGCCGCGCACCGCGGAAGAGGCGCAGGACACAATCTTCCGTCATCGCTTGCTGGTGCTCGGAATCGGCGCGATCTTCGTCTATGTCGGCGCCGAAGTGGCCATCGGGAGCTTTTTGGTCAGCTATATCACCCAGCCGCAGATCAGCCAGATGACGGTGGCCGAAGCCGGAAAATATGTGAGCTTCTACTGGGGCGGCGCGATGGTCGGGCGGCTCATCGGCGCGTTCGCGATGCAGTATATCCGCCCATCGCGGATCCTTGCCGTTAACGCAGTTGGCGCCATCGCTCTCATCATTCTCTCTATTGCGACGCATGGGGCGGTTGCGATGTGGGCGATCCTTGCGGTGGGTCTTTGCAACTCGATCATGTTTCCGACCATCTTCACGCTGGGCATAAGAGGGCTTGGGCCCCTAACCGGCCGCGGATCGGGCGCGCTGGTGATGGCGATTGTGGGTGGCGCGATCATTCCGCCGCTCATGGGCGAGCTTGCGGATATCGCGGGGCTCGCGCTCTCCTTCGCGCTGCCGGCGGTCTGTTATATCTATATCTGGTTCTTCGCGATGCAGAGCGGTGCCGGCGAGTGTGCGCTGGAACCACAAACAGCCCACGCCTGACAATCGGGAAGCCGTTGGAACAGAGCCGCACCCGCAAACCGCATACACCGCGCACCGAGAACGCTGGCGCGCACAAGCGCGCGAAGATCCACGATGTCGCCCGCCTTGCCGGCGTTTCGATCAAGACGGTGTCGCGCGTCATCAACAATGAAGCCCATGTGAGCGAAGCCACGCGCGCGGCCGTTGTCGAGGCCGTGCAAGCGCTGTCCTACCGGCCTAACATGTTCGCACGCGGCCTTGCTAGCGAGCGCTCGTACCTGATTGCCATGCTCTACGACAATCCATCCGCCGGCTATATCGCGGGCGTACAGCTCGGCGCGCTTGGTCGCTGCCGCGAACTTGGCTATCACCTGATTGTCGAGCACCTCGACTCCGAAGGTCCCAATCTCGGGCAGGCTGTGCAGGCGCTCCTGCTGGAGTCGCAGCTCCATGGCGTCATCCTCACGCCGCCGCTTAGCGATGCACCGGCCGTTCTGGATGCGCTCGCACGCGCGAATATGCGGGTGGTCCGCATCGCACCGGAGAAGCCGCTGGTCGGCGCGCTGACGGTCAGCATCGACGACCGCAAGGCGGCGCTCGATATGACGGCTTATCTCATCAACCTGGGACACAGGCGGATCGGGTTCATCAAGGGCCATCCCATTCATGGCGCCTCGCATGCGCGGTTCGACGGCTATCGCGCAGCGCTCGCCAAGGCAGATATTCCGTTCGCGCCGGAGCTGTGCGTGCAGGGGTTCTTCTCCTATCAATCGGGTATGGAGGCGGCGGAAAGGCTGCTGTCGCTGAAGGACCGGCCGACCGCCATCTTCGCGAGCAACGACGACATGGCCGCGGCCGTGCTTGCGACCGCGCAGCGCTTTCATCTGAAGACGCCGGAGGAACTGTCCGTCGCGGGCTTCGACGATTCGCTGGTGTCTCAGGTCGTGTGGCCGCGGCTGACGACCTGCCGCCAGCCGATCAAGGAGATGTCCGCCGAAGCCGTTTCGATGCTGGCGCAAGGACCGCTTGACGACACGCCGGTGGAACGGCGGCTGGAGCACGAACTCATCGTGCGCGAATCCACCGCGCCGCCGCCGTCCATCAGCTGAACGCGATCGCGTAACCTTCGCCTGTGGCGCTGAAGTGCGCATCGGCGATCAGCGCGGCGTCGAGAACGTCCAGAGCATATTCCTCATCGCCGAGCCGAAGGGTTGTGCGCGCGGTCACCACCAGCACTGTGCGCGGTTCTGCGACGGTCTCTGTCACGTCTCTGAACCGCGTGACGCGCGCTGCAACTCGACTGCGCCGGACCATGACATTGAGATCGGTCACGGGCCCGTCGAGGGGAATCCCTTCGGAAGGCATATCGCCTGGGAAGGCGAGCGGTTCGCACCTCGGATCGAGTGTAATGGTGCGCTCGGGAAACCGCAGTTCCAGCTGTCCGCTCAGGATCGCCATGGTCCGGTCGATACCTTCGAACATCGAAAACGGTCTAGCCTCGCGAACTTCCGCGACGCTGATCCGCCAGTCGAAATCGTCGAAATTGGAATTCGGTGGCCACACCGCGACTTCGCGGGTGATGCCGCCGCCATTCTTCCAGGGCGTCGCTATGCGATCAGCCGCACGCAGGATCGCGATCACGCGGCAACCTGTGCGAAGGCGAGCGCGGCGTTTAGAATATCTTTCAGAACGGCGCGCAGGTCTGCGGCGCGCGCTTCGGTGTAAGGTGTGGGCCAGTTGTCCTGCGTGGGAGGACCGGGCTCGTCCATGTAGCCGCGGCAGGCGAGTTCAAGCTGGATGGCATGGACGCCGCGATCAGGCTCGCCGTAGTGACGCGTGGTCCAGCCGCCTTTGAAGCGCCCGTTCACGACATGGGAATACGACGTGGCGGCACACACTTTCTGGATTGCGCTGGTCAATTCGGGCGCGCAGCTCTTCTCGCTGTTGGTGCCGATGTTGAATTGCGGCAGCTCGCCGTCGAACAGGCGCGGAATGCGCGAGCGGATGGAATGGGCCTCGAACAGCACGACATGCGCGTGCGCCTTGCGCAGCCTTTCGAGTTCGGCACGAAGCGTATCGTGGTAGGGCGTAAAATAGGTCCGCGTGCGCCGCTCGATCTCCGCATCATCGGGGACGCAGCCACCGCGATAGAGCGGATCGCCGTCGAAGTCCGTGGTGGGGCAGAGTTCGGTCGTGGCCTGTCCGGGATAGAGCGAGGCGCCGGAGGGATCGCGGTTGACGTCGATCACGCTGCGCGAGATGCGCGTGCGCACGGTGGTGGCGCCGAGCGGCGCCGCGAAATCGTAGAGCCGGTCCACCCACCAATCGGCGTCGCGCCGTGCCTGCCAGGGCGAAGCGAATTTGCTTTCCAGCTCGGAGGGCAGGTCGGTGCCGGTGTGCGGAAAGCTCACCAGCAGCGGTGCGTTCCCGCGATGCACTTCCAGCCAGTCGGGACTCATGGCATGCCCTGTCGAACCTCTCGCCACAGGCATAGAGTGCGGCCATGAGTTCTGTAAAGCTATGGTTCGGCGAGGCGCTCCTGCCAGAGGGTTGGGCGCGGGATGTGCGCATTGCGGTCGCGGATGGCCGTATCGCACACATTGAGACGGGCGTTGTACGCGCGGCCGTTGACGAGGCGCACGCCGTCGCGGTTCCCGGCGTGCCGAACTTGCACAGCCATGCATTCCAGCGCGGGATGGCGGGACTTGCGGAGGTCCGCGGACCGTCGGGCGACAGTTTCTGGACGTGGCGCGAGGTCATGTACCGCTTCGTGGAGCGGCTCGATCCCGACGCGTTCGAAGCCATCGCGCAGATGGCTTACGCCGAGATGCTGGAAGCAGGCTTCACGCGCGTCGGCGAGTTCCACTATCTGCATCGCGATCCAGCCGGCGCGGCCTATGGCAATCCGGCTGAGATGGCGGCGCGCGTCGCGGCAGCAGCCGAAACGACCGGCATCGGGCTCACGCTGCTTCCGGTCTTCTATGCCCATTCCGGTTTCGGCGGGCAGCCGCCGAAACCATCACAGAAGCGGTTCATCCACGGCCTCGACGGTTTTGCGAAGCTGCTCGACGCGAGCCGCAACGCTGTTGCTGGGCTTCCCGATGCTATTGTCGGGGTTGCACCACACAGCCTACGCGCAGCTACGGCGGACGAACTCGAAGCTGTCGCAGCTTTAGCGGGCGATGCACCGATACACATCCACATCGCGGAACAGATGAAGGAAGTCGAGGATTGTCTCGCCTGGTCCAGCAAGCGTCCTGTCGAATGGCTGCTCGACCGTGGGCTTGTCGATGAACGTTGGTGCCTGGTGCATGCCACGCACATGACGGCGGCGGAAACAAAATCGGTTGCGCTGAGCCGCGCGGTCGCCGGGCTGTGTCCGATCACGGAAGCCAATCTGGGTGATGGCGTATTTCCGGCGGAAGATTTTCTGACAGCGGGCGGCCGCTTCGGGATCGGCTCCGATTCCAATGTGATGATTGATGCGGCTGAGGAATTGCGCCTGCTCGAATATGGCCAGCGGCTGGTGCATCGCGGGCGCAACCTGCTGGCCTCCCGCGAAGGCGCCTCGACCGGCGGCGATCTCTATCGCGCGGCGTTGCGCGGCGGCGCCCAGGCGCTGGGTGCCGATGACGGCGCGCTGAAGATCGGCGGCTCGGCCGATATCGTAAGTCTGGACACGGCGCACCCGTCGCTCGCCCATCGCGCCGCCGATGCCTTGCTCGACGGCTGGATCTTCGCTGCCCGTGGCGGCGCAGTCGATTGCGTGTGGCGCGCTGGCCGGAAGGTCGTGACCGGCGGCCGTCATGTGGCACGCGACCACATCGCCGCGCGCTATCGTCAGACGCTTGCGAAGGTGCTGGCATGACCGCTGTTCCGCGTCCCGCGCGGTTCTGATAGCGTTGCCACGATCGTCAGGAGCCTGGGGCGGCAGTCTGGCCTTGTTTCTCTCAAGGGTGAACGCATGGAGCTGATAGCGCTTTTGGCGCTTGGTCTGGCTATCGCCGCGTTCGTGCAGTCGCATGGCAGCCGCCGGAATTTCGAACGCCTCGAACAGGAAATTAGCAGGCTTTATCTTCGGGTCGATGTCCTCACAACGAGGCTCGCCGAGTCCGGAGAGCCCGCGGGGCCTATAGCTGCAACGGCGCCGCGGCAGGAGGCCACTCCGCAGCCGGAGCCGGTGATGCACCTGCCCATCGAGCCGATGCCGAGTGCGCCGCAGATCGTGCCGCCGCCCCAACCCGCCCCGCACCCCGCGCAGGTGGACTCGAAGAGCATCGAGGAGACGATCACCTCCCGCTGGCTGGTATGGGTCGGCGCGCTGGCCATCGCCCTCGCCGGCACGTTCCTTGTCCGCTACGCGATCGAGAACGGATTGCTCGGTCCGATGGCGCGGGTCACGCTCGGCTTCCTGCTTGGCATTGTCCTGATCGTCGGAGGCGAGTGGTTGCGCCGCCGGCCGCTGGAGCGCGCGATTGCCGCCGTGCGGACGGACCACGTTCCGCCCGCGCTGACGGCCTCCGGTCTGTTCATCGCATTTGCGAGCGTTTACGCAGCCTATGCGCTCTATCACCTGCTTGCCCCCGTGATCGCGTTCGCCGGCCTCGCACTTGTGGCGCTTGGCGGCGTTGGTCTGTCTCTGCTGCAGGGCCGGTCCGTTGCGGTGATGGGATTGCTGGGTGCCTTCGTCGCACCGGCATTGATCGTCACGCCCGATCCTTCGGCGTGGAATCTGTTCTTCTATCTCCTCGTCGTCGAGTTCGCGTGCCTTGCGGTCGCGCGGTACGAGTCCTGGTGGTGGCTCGCACTCTCGACGCTCGCCGGCGCGATGGCGTGGCCATTGTTGTGGATGCTCGACGCGCATTGGTCGATCTCCGACGGCATACCACTCGGCCTTTTCTTATTGCTTACGGTGATGGGGTTCTTCACGTTGCGGCGCGGCATGCCGGAACCGGAAGGTCAGGAAGATTGGGTCAAGGAGGTCCAGAGCCTCGCCATGCCGGAATGGGTGGTGTGGCTCGCCGCCATGGCGGTCGCGGTCGTGCAGTTCGTCGTCCTGGACTGGAGCAATTACAGCGGGGCGGCGCTTATCTTTTCCGCCATTATCGCGGCGCTCTACATCGGGGCCGGACGGCGCATTCAGGTCTTCGACAGCCTGGCGGTTGCGGCGGCGGTGTTTGCGCTTGGAATTGCGGCATCGATGCCCGGTCCGCAGGACACGTTCATGCCCCACGCCGCACCGCTGGACGTCGCAGCGATGGAACGTTTCGACATCGCTCTTGTAGGCTTCGGCATTCTGTTCGGGTTGTCCGGGTTCTTCGCGCTGTGGGGGGCCAAGCGTCCCGCGCTTTGGGCAGCGATATCCGCGGCGCCGCCTGTGCTTTTGCTGATCGTCGCCTATTACCGCCTGACCGAATTCCGTGTCGACCCGTCCTGGGCAGCGCTGGCGCTGGCTCTAGCGGCGGCGGCCGGCGTTGCGGCCGAGCGTATCGAGCGCTACCGGATCGCGCGCGGGCTGGAAAACGCATTGGCATTCTATGCGGCTGCGGTCGTGGCGCTTGTCAGTCTCGCGGCCACGATGATCGTGCGCGAGGCGTGGCTCACGGTCGCCCTGTCGATCCAGTTGCCGGTGCTTGCATGGATCAACACGCGCCTTCGCGTTCGCTCGCTGGAGATCATCGCCGGCATTGTCGCCGCCAATGTCCTGGTGCGGCTGGTGCTGAACTACAACGTGTTCGGCTATCCGCTCGCCACCAATCCCGCGTTGAGCTGGGTTGTCTACGGTTATGGCGTTCCGGCGTTGGCGTTCTACGCCGCCGCACGGCTTTTCCGCGCCACCGCTACAAAGTATCTGATCGGTCTACTGGAAGCGGGAAGTCTCGCGTTCACCGTTCTGCTGGTGTCGCTCGAGATTCGGCTGTTCATCGCCGGATCGCTAGACGCGGCGCAATACGGCCTACTCGAGCAGAGCTTGAACTCGATTGCCTGGGCCTCGATCGGGACGGTCCTTGTGCGCCGGATGGATCAATCCGAAAACCCGGTCTTGTACGCCGGTTCGTTGCTTCTGCTTGCCGCCGCTGCAGGGCAGGTAATCCTGCTGCAGCTGCTGTTTTCCAATCCGCTCTGGACGCCGACCAATGTCGGCGCGTGGCCGGTGCTCAACGTGCTGCTTCTGGCCTACGCGATTCCGGCAGCGTTCGCTTTCTGGTTCGCTTCGTCATTCACGGGCCCGAACCGTGTCCCGTTGTCGTATTTCGCGGGCGGTTTGGGGTTCGTCCTGGTGTTCGCCTATCTCTCGCTCGAAACGGCGCGCGCCTTCGAAGGTCCGGTGTTTCACATCGATCGCCACACAGACGGTGAACTCTACGCCTATTCCATTGTCTGGCTCGCCTACGCTCTGGCGCTCCTCGCGCTCGGGATCGTGCTGGCCAGATCGGCGTTACGTTATGCCTCGCTCGGCGTGCTGGTCGTGGCCGTGCTGAAGGTCTTCCTGTTCGACATGGCCGGGCTCACCGGACTCTACCGCGTCGGATCGTTCCTCGGCCTCGGCCTGGCGTTGATCGGCATCGGATTAGTCTATCAGCGTTTCGTCTTCCCGAGTCCGGCGGTCAGGAACTGACCAACCTGGAGACCGCCGCGGTCAGGGCATTACTACCCGCCAGGTTTCACGCTGATGAACGGCACCGCGCCTCCCGGCACCATCGTGGTCGGAAGGTGGCCGTCCCATTTTTCCGCGGTGACCAGCGCCGGCAGTCCTGGATTGTCGCGCAACGCGTCGCCGCGGTTGCGGATGGCGGAGGCTTCGGCTTCGCCCTGCGCTTTGACGGCATAAGCGGCGGCGTCCGCGCGCGTGCGCGTGGAGGCGGCTTCGGCTTCCGCCTGCTGCTGACGCACGGTCGCCTCCATGCGCGCCTCGACCGCTTCCTCGTACTTGCCGGAGAAATCGATGTTCTCGATCTGCACGGATTCGATGGTCAGCGGGCCGTGAATGACTTTGCGTAGCGCGATGGCGAGTTCGGTGTTCAGCTGCGCACGATCCTGCACCGCACTCACCGCGTTGAACTGACCGAAGATGTTTTCCGCCCAGGTGTAGACCTGCGGCGTGACCAGGCGGTCGACCATGTTCTGGATCGATTTATAGTC
>Ga0105239_10001732_pt1 | contig 28753 bp, 27 predicted proteins | sample KBSC44metaG_FD_92761 | JGI IMG/M metagenome (GOLD analysis project Ga0105239, IMG submission 92761) | Corn rhizosphere microbial communities from Kellogg Biological Station, Michigan, USA - KBS C4-4 metaG | ecosystem: Host-associated > Plants > Roots > Rhizosphere > Soil | place: Michigan, USA...
CAGAAACACCTTCTGGGCCTCTGACTTGATGCATCGACTTTACCACATGCCCATCATTGGCTGGGGGTATATTGAGCATTTCGCCGACGACTATGAGGAGGTTATCGAGCTTGCCGCCTCAAACAACTCCACAGAATCCACCCACGACAGCGACACTCTGCAATACTTCGCGCTTGAGGCTTATGCATATGACATTGCCGTTCCGGGAGTAGGCTGCTCTGGAGATGAAGAGTCGCATTCTCATGCACCGGTCAACTCCAGTGCCGCACCACCTGCTCCTGTTGCGACAACAAGTGGCTCACCCACTCAGTCGCAGGCGCCATCATCGACTTTGTCGATTCCTCCAGTAAGTCGATAAGATTCATGGTTTGAGTAGATACTGACGCCTTCCAGGGCTGCCATACCCATGATGGTGGTGAGCTTCACTGCACATCGTCCACATCCACCTCAGGATAAGCTTGATCGCGGAACCAATAATGAAAGAATCACAAAACATGAATTAATGTCACGAAAACGTGCAATGCAAGAATAGACGAAAGGGTAGCAAGGACATAATCACATATGCCATTCATAATAGTTCCAATAATAGTGATGGCTGCTAGCAACTTCAAGAGTAAACTTGGGACATGCTTCCCTGGAGTGTGAACTATTTATCAACATTGGCGAGCTACAAACGCTAATCACAAACCAGCCCTGATCTATGCTAGTTTATTTATTATTCCCATCCAGCCCCTCCGTCTCCACGTCAATCGCCATCAACCATTCGAGTCCCACTTCTAAGTAGGCGACCAAATGCCGAAAACATTCAAACTGAAGTGGCCCCAGACGGGAACAGTTATTGAGCTTTGCGCAACATTTGCACCACCAGTCTGCAGGATCGTTGAGAATATGTATGTTATACGTGAGTGGTCCAATTTACGAGCAAGCACAAGTAAATAGGAGGAAACTCATTCATTCTAGGTCGTGAAATCGTCTGGACCCAAATACGCCGAAAAGAAGTATTTGATATTGATTACAATAAAAAGTTCACCTGTGTCCACTTAATTTTCCCGACCTTGTAAATGCAGGTGCTTCGCTATAGGACAAGGGCACCAAGCCCGGCGGCGATGAGCAGGCCCTTCTGAACGTCAACGGCTCCACCAGCGTTGGCAAATTGAGACACGCCGGTTGACGACCCTCCAGATGCGGTGTTAGTAGCAGTGGCCGAAGATGTCGTGCGAGTGGTCCCGGTAGTTGAAGAAAGCAAGCCGCCACTGCCACTGCCACTGCCACTGCCACTTCCACTGCACCCCGAAGACGTTGAGCCCTGATGAATTGTTAGTTACCGAGGAATATATAGAATCGCGGGTCTAGGGATTTCTTACTGGAGCGCAGCATTTTCCAACTGTGGTTGAGCAGGTAAAGCCTCCTTCGCAGTGGTCTAGAATAAGATGTTAGATCGCAGTCTAAATGTCGCAATGCTAGGCAAACTTACATCCATCCTGACAGCACACATCACCTTCGGTGGGGTTATAGCAAGAGTCATCACCGCAAGGCACGCTTCCAGAACCGTAAGTCGAGGCGCAAGTAGCAGTGGTAGTACTGCCGCCGCTTGTTGTGCTATCATCATCGGGGCAAGTATCGTAGAGTGGGTCATTGGGATCATAGCAGTGGTAGCCATCGGGGCAGTCCAAGTATGTTGGGCCAAAGCATGAGACACATGTTGCGCCGGTTTGATAGCAGAGCTCATCAGAACCAGTAGATGTAGATGTAGATGAGGGAGCGCTAGCGGTTGAGGTACCACTCCCACCGGAGCTTGAGCTGCAGGAATCTAGGCCGTAGTAGTCATCTCCAGGGAGATAGCAGTAAATACTGCTTCCAGGGCAGAGTGTGTACCCGGATCCAAAACACTCTTCACAACTGCCAGTACAACGTTTGTTGAGATCTCGGGTCATGAGAAGTTTGTTGGGTGTAGTGTGAGGGGTTTTTACGAGGCTGGGTGTCAGTCCCTTGTGGAAGGCATCCTCAGGATCCTGTGCCGCTGCAAGGAGAGTGAGAGAAGAAAAGGCGAGGGCGGCTTGCTTGAACAACATTGTGAATAGCTTTTGATATTGAATAGAATAAACGAATGACTGGTTGGCAGCAACTGAGTTGAAAGAATGACTGTGCTGGAGGCAACGGACTTCAGAGACGACAAAAGCAAGAGCTTCCTAGGAGGTGGGAGATGGGTAGGCGGTGGATATATCACCTTTGCCAAAAAGTTCCCATCGTCGCCTCTCCATCTTCGGAAATCTGAATACGGATACGCTTTGTGTAGAAACAACCCTGGCCCCTGTACCGAGTAGACCTACCTTTTGGGTTTTCCGATCTGCGGTCTAGTTGAAGCATCACGATTGGCCACATGTAGGCTGGGGAGTCTTTCTTTAGCAAAGCCACCCAACATTCTCCTGGTCGATCGCTCTAAATGGTGCCTCGTCGAGACATGAAATGGCCATGCAAGGGCTGAGGAAGCCAATAGCCAAAACGCTATCCAGCCCGACAGGGCTGTGAGGTCACAGAGACGGGACAGAGGCAAGCAGCCCAAACCAAGACCAGTGATGAGCATTATTAAAATTGAGTTTGGACCCTTGCAAAATATTTCTTGGTGGGAGTCTGGGAAATGCTCGCTAAACAACCAGGCCAGTGTATCACGAGCAGACGCGCCGAGGCGGATAGAGATCATTTGGGCGGTGTTGCAAGAGACTGATTGACGCAGGGTTTTAATTGAGGTTCCCTTTTTGCCCTGCGATATCCAGGGGCAAATGCTTGGCTTGGCTTGGCATGAGCTTAGATGGGGGCCAATGGTTCTTGGCAAAATGCTGAGTTGCCATTTCAACCATGCGCCTTTCCTAAGGGTCTCCAACGAGCGCAAAGTTCTGGTCTTTTGTGCGAAGACTACCAAGTATTCTTGTAAGAGATGGGAATATCCGTGTAAAAAAGAAAAGTTTTGGGTCCAAGGCAGCAAGGTCCCTGCGGAGAATCTCTGCCAATTCAAAAAAAGCCTCCCTCAGGCTTCTCCAAATCACCTATCCCCTGATCTCATTTTCCCGAACGCCACACCCACCTTTCATTCGCTTAGGTCTCAAACACCTGCATTAGTCGCTGGGGGAGAGCATGTGCCTCAAGCTTGGGTAGGCTGACAAGGGAGCTCGACCCATTGAAATTGTGGATAGAGAACTCAGGATCTCATCGAGCCCTCTACTGTGAAAACCGGTGAACAGGAATAGGTATCTGGATGAGGTTAGTCAGAAAGGTATTCTCGAATCCCGACAACCGTACGAGGCTCGATACCCAACCCGACCCCAACCAAATACGAGGACTTGGCTGATTAACATACCAGTACCATCAGTGGGTCTTGCACTATCTTAAATGACTAACAACAGCGAGAACATCATTCGATTCATCGACCGTGGCACTCGTAAGGCACACAGCCTTGATCTCCAGGCGACTTGCAACCAATGACCCCAGCACGGCTGAACAGCTGGAAATACCAAGACCTCACAAGGCATTCCTCGAAAATGCTTCTCATGATATTGCTCGTATTCGTATGCTCACAATTGACAAATTGGGGGGCAGGATCCTGAGGCAAGGAAGACGCCTTGGTGCATTGAGGAGGGCACTCCTGATGCTTTGGCCAGACTGAACCGGATGTCTTGGTGGTGGTTGTCATTACGACTGGTTGATTTGTAAATCCTTGAATTCCCTCGTCGTGTTTGTGATAGCAATCTCAACCGGTAATCTCTCCATACTCGAAGCTCCAAAAAACCCGTGAATACCTTCGGTACGGCTGAGGACGTATTCAGCATCCTTGGGTTCAGCAATTGGTCCGCCATGGCAAAGGACAAGAACTTCATTGTTGATTTTGGTTGCGGCGTCTCTCATTTCTTGGATCAGTTTGACACATTCATCTAATGACTTTCCAGTTTTCGCTCCAATAGAACCAGATGTCGTCAATCCCATATGGCACACTGGTTTGCGTTAGTGGACGCCACCGCATGAATCATGTCCCTTACCTAGAACATCCGCACCAGCCTTGGTCATGCGCTCAGCCTCATCAATATTAAATACATAAGGGGCTGTAAGGAGGCCCAATTGATGTGCTTCAGCGATCATGTCGACCTCCTTGTCGTATCCCATTCCGGTCTCCTCCAGATTTGCTCTAAATGTACCATCGATCAGGCCAACGGTTGGGAAGTTCTGAACGCCACAAAAGCCGATCCCCTTCAATTGTTCAAGAAACTTTGGCATGATTCGAAAGGGATCTGTACCACAGACGCCCGCAAGGACTCCAGTCTTCTTCACTATGGGAAGCACTTCCCTAGCCATATCCACAACAACGGCATTGGCATCTCCATAGGGCATGAGGCCTGCAAGCGAGCCTCGACCAGCCATTCGAAATCTGCCAGAATTGTAGATAATGATTAAATCTGCGCCACCCTCCTCGATAAATTTCGCTGACAGACCAGTCCCAGCACCAGCTCCAACGATAGGCTTCCCATTTTTCACCTGGTCCTCTAGGTGTGTGAGGACTTCAAGTCGAGACGATGGAGGCGCCATTACGGGCTACCTGGCAGCTGCGTTTCGACTGATTCACGGACAGAACCAAGGACACTAACCATTTGTGCGACTGTGCATTTGGCCCAAATGGAGTCGCACGGGATGATCAGTTGGTCATCTATCGACCGATACGGAGTACTATATCTTAATTACTTGCGATATGTGATTTCATCAGCGGGGAGAAGAGAAGGCATGCCCTTGTTGACCAAGTGCGGGGCAGCAACTTGGGGGCGTGAAGCTTTCATTCGCTCCCCTCCACCTCTCTCCCACTCATCATACCACCAAGTGTCATCACCTTTTGACCTGTCAATAGGGCTCCCTCTATGTTGACAGAGCAGTAACTTGCATTTTCTCCGCAATCAGCGGAAAGGCTGTCTGGGGCCAGACCATGCTTGTTTCTTCGTCCTTCGTTTTTTGTTTTCTGAAGGGCCACCAGCGTGCTCAATCCTATCGGACTTACATACCATAAGACCTTGTCCAGAAACACCGAAAGGTCAAATCGGAGCCCATCATATGGGCCGGGGCACACACAAGTCTCGACGTTCTGCCAGGCGTGTAGGTCGTTCGGGCTTGACTTACGTAGTAATACAAGCACTTGATCGAAATGCCGAACTACTGAACACCCTCGGCCCGCAAAAACTAAGTAACAATCGCAAAGAATTAAATGGATGACACCATCGCTTATCCACTATCATGGGCACGAACGTTTAGAGTCAACCGAAACAGACTCAAGCTCCGCACTTCCTGAGACTTGCGGGATCGGGATATATTTACCGTTCGTTCGTTCGCATAGGCAGTCATTGTTTCTCTTGCCTGTGATTTATCAATGCTCATCCCAATCCCTGCCTGACACCTCATACAGACATCTTCTTGCATTTCATTGTGCCTTGACTTTATCTCTGATTTCAAATCTGATTATATAGCCAGCCATTTTGTTCGTCGTTGACGAACTTTATGCTCAAGTACCCCGTTTCTCTGCCTCGGCATCTCGGTATAACAGGGACAAGTATTAAGGGCCTCCAGCCTCGCGCCCCTTTATTGATCCTCATCAACCACTGGCGGCTGACCAATTCCCCCGTTTGTATCTCAGTCTACCCCCTATCGCAAAGGACCAACATCACTACCGGCACAATCAACAGCAACAAAACCAGTGACAAAATGTCGTTCAAATCCGCCCACGTCTTCGCCAAATCGGCACGAGAGCTCGACGTGCAGATCCAAGAAAAGCAAAAACCCACACTCGAGCCCGACCAGGTCCTCATCCGGGTAATCGTGTCCGGCACCAACCCGAAGGACTGGAAATACCCGCTGTTCATGAAAGCGGCCTCAGGGCTCAACACAGGCGACGACGTCGCCGGGTATGTGGACGCGATCGGCAGCAACGTAACGGAATTTCACGTCGGGGACCGTGTCGGCGCGTTCCACCAGATGGGGACCCCCTACGGTAGCTTCGCCGAGTACGCTGTCGCGTGGGAGAAGAGTACATTCCATCTGCCCACGCAGACTAGCTTCGAGGAGGCGGCGACCATCCCTCTCGCCGCCATGACAGCCGTCGTGGGGCTGTACGCCCGCCTCGGCCTCCCCGAGCCATGGGTCAACGTCTCGCAGGCCAGAGTGGACGCTCTTGCAGGCGGCGTGCTGGTCTACGGCGCGGCATCTGCCGTCGGCGCCTTCGCGGTCAAACTGCTTCTCCGCTCGCAAATCCACCCGATCATTGCGGTCGTAGGACGAGGCATTCCGTTCGTGGAAGGCCTGCTCGACAAATCCAAGGGCGACACAGTCATCGACTACCGCAAGGGCGACGAGGCCGTCGTGGCAGGGATCAAGGCCGCGATCCCCGCTGGCCAGAAGCTGCTGTACGCATTCGACGCCGTCTCGGAGAACGGATCATACCAGAACATCGTCAAGGCGCTGGATCCGCACGGACACTTGTCGCTGGTGCTGCCCGGCAAGAAGTACGACGAGGTGCCGGAGACGGTGCACAAGAGCCTCACGACGGTGGGCTCGGTGCATGGCACGCCCGATGATTTGAAGGATCTGGGATATGCGTGGTTCAGGCTGTTTAGTTTGGGCTTGAAGGAAGGCTGGTTCAGTGGACATCCGTACGAGGTTGTCCCTGGTGGGCTGAATGGTGTGCAGAAGGGATTGGAGAATCTTCGAGATGGCAAGGCCAGTGCCGTTAAGTACGTCTACAGGATCGAGGAGACGGAGAGCATTGAGAAAAGTAAGATTTAAAGTGAACGTATAACAGACACAATGCAGAAGCAAAGCCTCGAAATCTAGAACATGCAAATTTCCCATCGAATTTACTAGGAAACTGGCCGATTGAGGTCGACCAGATGTCACTTCAAAAATCATCCTTGCCCATAGAAAACCGTATATCATTCCAACGATGGAAAAACTTGAACCCTACCATGTAGTTAACGGTGCCGATCTGACCCGCGCCTCTCAACACCTTTCTAAGAACCCCTGAGCTCGCTGCCTTGTCCCCACAACAGCAGCACTGGTGAGGATAGCCGCTCTAAGCTCCTGACGCGCCGTATGGTCGGAAAAGACATTTCTCCCGCTGGTGGATGTCGCGGTACTCCTTTCGGGTCAGAACTTTGGCACATCCAGGATTCCCGCAAGGAAATCCCCGCTTGCCGTGGTTTGCCTTGCAGTCCATCCGCATGTGTTTGCCTAGATTACTTACCGTCGAAAAGGTGCGGAAGCAATGCGGACACTGTTTTCGCTTAAGATCGGTCGACGTGTCTGACGGAGTAATGATAGTGGCAGGTGTAAAGATATCGCTATGCCGGCAGGGCCCTTCCTCAGTGTTTGCTGAGGAAGCTGAGCTTACTTGGCTTTGAGCCGCTCCGTTGTTCTTATCCTCCATGAGATTATAGTCCTGGCAGCCGAGCGTCAATGGAATGCCGGACATGTTCATCTGTTCAGACCCACAGGCTCCCTGCTCCAAGAACTCGTCATGACTTAGGGTCGTTCCATTGTCTGTATATGGGGAGACGAATTGTGTTTCCGCTTGAGACACTCCTAGAACAATGGCGAGGAGATAGCAGTAGTCTCTGAGGTCACCATTGCTTGCATGCTGCAGCATCAAGAGGGAAAATGTCGAGTCGGCCGTCAGGCGCTGAAGAGCTAGAAGGATTTTTAGAAGTAAGCTACGGAGAGTATATTGCATTCATGGCATAGAACGTACCGATAAAAAAAGTAACGATCGTCATAAAGATTGTTGTTGCCGCTAGCAGTATAACCACCGGCTGAGCAATGATTCCTAAATCTCGATATCTGGGATCGGGTTTATGTTCTGGAGTCCAAGTATGGGTGTAAGTTTGGGGAATTGAGAATTCTTCAGTGCTAGTTGAGTCAGTTTCCGCAAATTCATTGGTGAAATCATCTTGAATGTCACACAGCCAACGTCCACCGTCCGGGCATGTTTCATCGCTAGAAAAAACACAAGCCATGCGCGTTGAGGCTATCAACTTTTCGAAAGAGCTTCGAAAGTGTTCCAATAAAGCATTATTGCAAAGCTTCCAGTTGCTTGGCGAAGCATAGACAGATAAGTCCTGATCCCAGATTGACTTTGCAATGTCGTTGAACAAGGCATGGTCAGTCGGCCCCAAGGCAAATCTCCACCTGGCCAGGTCAGAAGATGTCTCGCTTGTAAGTAGCTGATGATCATTGCCCGTATTTTGCGCGAGACAAGCTCTCATGGCACGGGAGACTTGAACACAGCCAAAAATTTGATGAATGCCCGATGGTATCCTGTTGTCCAGCAATTCGCGAATGGTTTGAAATCCCTGCTTCCAGACTTTCTCCGGCTCCAACAACGCCTCGGCAAAATTGGAAAGAGCATCGGAAGTGTTTTCAAGTTGTGAGCGCTTCAAGAAAGCCTCGTGCTCAGCGCGGAACTCTTCCCCAACTCTGTCTTGCATGACTCTCTTCTGCTCCCATCTCTTCCGCATCAGAATCCGCATGTTTAAAGGGCTTTGTTGTAGTCCCCAAAAGCGAGTGACATCGATACCCCTGGCAGCAAGGTAGTCCAATACATTCTGCCGCCCATGATAAGCCGCAGTCTCGACCACTGAGTTTGATGGCGGAACTGGAAACCTGTCCATCAGCCACCCTATTATTTCTGCATGCCCAGCCTTTGCCGCACTGAGATACAAGATGCTGAGCAGGTTGCGAGGACAGGCATGCCCCCGGATCTTGACGAAAGCGGAGCACTTGTGATGTACCCGAGCCAGCGGACAGGGGTGATTCGTCAGCTCAACGTCATAAATTGTGCCGATAGATAAAAGGTGGGATAGCCTCCAGAGCTTGCCGGTTGTAGCAGCTTCCTCAATCTTGACCCGCCTATTGTCAAAATACGAAGCCATGCCAATGGTGGGGAGCCCGGAAAGCTCTCGTGATGCGACCAGGTCTCCCTCCGTTTTCGATTTCGCAATCCGGGCTACAAACGATACAGGCTCTCTTGTGCTGGGCTTGGTGTTGTGGAATTCAAACAATCTTTCACAATCATCTAGGTCTCGTCTCGTCTCGATTCCCTCCATCTCCCGCCAATGGTCAGCCACGAGAATTCCACTCTCATGCAGCTCACGAAGGCCGAAACTTTTCCATATATTTTTCTCGACCAGAAATCCTTGCACAAAAAGGTGGATAACTGGGATGAACCGGGCCCATTCCGCCTCGTGACCCAACTGCCAAAAGAGAAGCTGAAACCGCCAATAATGTGGAAGAATATCTTCCAGGGAACAAGTAAAGTAGTCCTGCGCATTGTCGGGGGGCGATAGTGATGAAGCTTCTTCGAAGAACCATCGTAACCCGGGACTTAGAATTCTGAGTAGTACGGCGCGTGTGCTGCGGATCTTGATTACAGAGAATGCGGCTTTGTGAGCAGGACATGCTGCTCTGTCGAAGAAAAGGCCATATCCTTTGGAATAGCCATGGAAAATAGAGCCACTATATGGAAATAAGTAGACTGAAGGCTTCAACTCTCCAAGGCGATCTAGCTCACCCTAGAAAATGTTCATCATACTCGAAGAACGGTGGTTGCGAGAGAGTTGGAGCAGTGGAACTCTGGGACTTTAAGTGTGTTTTCAAATAGCCGGGCTAAGTGCCCCCAGGAGTGCTCTTACATCTGAACCCTCGACAGTGTCGATCATTTTTCACTTGTGCCCGAATTTGGCGCCGCGAAGAGTGGAGGTTGAGGAAGAACGACCGAGAATGGTGGTTGGATTGTGAGTAGCCCGTTGCTATTGGCAGTGCAACAGATCGCTTGCCACATGCTCCTGTGAAGGATGAAGGAAACTGCTGGAACTGAACATAGGAGGTTGTGTCGTTTATGAACTTTATCGAAGAGAAGGTGATCAGGCTGTAATTGGCATAAAACAAAGTTAGGAATGCCGCCTACACGATATCACAAGGGTCAAGCCAGAACAAGTTAGATTAGGAATTAGGAAAATAGGAATCATAAGAGCATTCAAAGAACCTCGTATTTGACAGAACCCTAGCCAACCAGAGCGAGTGCCCTACAATTGAAGATTGCGCCCGACTTGTTGGTAACTTTTAAGCCACAGACGCAGAATTGGTTGTGCCCTCCTATAGGGATCTTTGTTCTGAATCCTAGATTCCTGCAGCCAAGATGTCAGCCCGTAAGGTCGTCGCAACTCAATACAGTTGAATTTGAGCAGTGCCTACCTCAGGGAAGGCCCGAATTCCTGGCCCGTGAGAGCAAGAGGTGACTGGTCACTGCGATCGCGATCGCAACGAAGATACCAACAATTCCCAACACCAATGCGATGAGTGATTCCGCCGACAGAGTTGAATGTCCATTAGCCATGGTGCAGCACTCTATTGGCGAGACCGAGAATAAAATGGTATTCGTGGTCGAGGTTGCTGTACGAGGCTGTTAGTAGATTGTCATTTCGTCCGAGGAGATCGTTCAGCGTACCTGTATAAATCATGGTCGAAGCAATGCAGAAGAGCAGAAGACTTTGGGTGGACTACTTTGGCTTCATGTCCATCTTGGGACGTCAGCAAGAGTAATATTGATATAAATCTTCGAAGGGGGCAAGCCAAAACACGTACGCCTGGTAACCGTATTCATAGTGGCTGGATCAATAGGAATTATGTCCTCTGATAGCGAAGTCTTCAAATACCCAAAGGACCACCCGGACGAGGCCAGGCAGCTGGTGCTGCAGTCGAAGGTGGAGACTGGCCCAAGAGGCTTTCATCAAGATGTCTCAAGCAGTCTATTAGTATGGGTCACACCGAGATTCCTAATGCCAGGTTAAGGTGAAAGTTCGGAATCTATGAAGAACAAACGGAATTGATTGAGGATTGGTATGTGTATCTAGATACAATGAGACACTTCTTTTCTGCTCAGCAGGTGCTTTCGCCCACAGCCTGCGCTTTAATGTCCCGTTTTGAGCAGCGGAGTCCATTTTCGACCAAGCCAGAAATTGTACAAGAGTTTTTTACGCTTCACCTCTGCCGCCATGAGTATTAGCCGCAATTCCTAAAAGGAACAACGTTTAGTTAACGTACTTATGTGAAGCTCTTGGTGAAGTTTACGACAACCTCCTTCAATCGAGCTTCAAGATCCTTGCTCAATTGTCCCTCCTTGTCAATTGTGGCAAGCAGATCTTGTTGGTCGCTCTTGAGGTGGGCAAGGAAGTCAGACTCCCATTGCAGAATCTTGGCAACGGGAACACTGTCAAGGTGGCCATTGACACCAGCGTAGATGAGAGGAACCATTTCGTTAACAGCCATAGGAGAATATTGCTTCTGCTTCAGAAGCTCGGTCAGACGTTCACCACGGTTCAAAGTTTGCTTGGTGGCGGCATCGAGATCGGAACCGAACTGGGCGAAGGCAGCGACTTCTCGGTATTGAGCTAAGAAGAGTTTCAAAGAACCAGCGACTTGCTTCATGGCCTTAAGCTGGGCAGCGGAACCAACACGGGACACGGACAGACCGACGTTGATGGCGGGTCGGACACCCTTGTAGAACAATTCGGATTCCAAGAAAATCTGACCATCTGTGATGGAAATGACGTTGGTAGGAATATAAGCGGACACATCACCACCCTGGGTCTCAATGACGGGCAGAGCAGTCAAAGAACCACCACCATGCTTGTCGTTAAGCTTGGCAGCACGCTCCAAAAGTCGAGAGTGGAGGTAGAAAACATCACCGGGGTAGGCCTCACGTCCAGGAGGACGACGGAGCAAGAGTGACATTTGACGGTAAGCAACAGCCTGCTTGGTCAAATCATCGTAGATGATCAGAGCATGCTTGCCATTGTCACGGAAGTATTCGCCGATTGCACAGCCGGTGAAGGGTGCAATATACTGGAGAGGAGCAGCTTCGGAGGCGGTAGCAGCAACAACGATGGAGTACTTCATGGCATCGTTTTCCTCGAGGGTCTTGACGAACTGGGCAACTGTGGAACGCTTCTGGCCAACTGCGACGTAGACGCAGTAGAGCTTCTTGGTCTCATCATTGCCGTTGTTCCATCTCTTTTGGTTCAGAATAGCATCAAGAGCGACAGCAGTCTTTCCGGTTTGACGATCGCCAATGATCAACTCACGTTGACCACGTCCAATTGGCACCATGGCGTCGACGGATTTCAGACCAGTCTGTACAGGCTGGTTGACGGATCGTCGGGGCAGAATGCCAGGGGCCTTCAGCTGAGCTCGAGATCGTTTATCGGTCTTAATGGGACCCTTTCCGTCGATTGGATCACCCAGAGCATTAACGACACGACCAAGCATAGCCTCGCCGACAGGAACATCGACCTAGGTTTGGTCAGTGAATACGAGGACAAATCATAGAGTGGACGATGCTTACGATCTGTCCGGTACGCTTGACGCTTTCACCTTCCTTGACGAGACGATCGGAACCGAAAAGCACGACACCAACCTGACCAGCTTCCAAGTTCATGCACATGCCTCTGACACCAGAAGCGAACTCGACCAACTCTTCAGCCTGGACATTGCTCAAACCGTGTACACGAGCAATACCGTCACCAACGGACAAAACGCGACCAGTTTCAGCGAGGCCAGCCTCTTCTTGAACACCACGGATTCTTTGCTCGAGGATGGATGACACTTCGGTAGGGGAAGCTTTGGCGTCGGCGGCATAAGATCGGACTTGTTTTGATGCAGCATTGAAGGGCGCAGGGGTGACGACGCGGGACTAGCAAAAACTTTTAATCAGCACTGAAGTCAACTAACAGTTGACGATTTGGGTTCCCAAAGGAGCCATAAAGCTTCAGACACTGAATCGACAGCTCTTTGATAAGTTTCGAAGGTGGGTTGAAGCTCTTCAAGCTGTTCGAGGAAGTTTTCGAGCTTACCGCAGCTATTCTGCCAGACGCCGAGATAGCACCGGCAACGCGGCCGGTCTGGCGCAAGAGATTCCTTGACATCATCTTGCCTACTCGTGAAGCTGTAATGAAGGACTTCCGAGCAGCAGAGAGTGAAATGGGTGTGAATCAAGGGGAGCGGAGAGTAATGGGATGATACTGGTGAAGTAGCAGTTGGGAAAGAATGAGGTTCTGAAGCTTCTGTCTCAATACGATTGATTTTGGCTGAAGAGGGTAAGTTTGCCGAAGGGGTCTTTCTTGGCGAAAAAGGAGAAGCGAAGGAGCAACGGAGCGAAGGGACGAAGTCGGAAAGACCATGGCGGTCACGTGTAGCACGTGATTAAAGGCTACCCCGATAGAAGGACACCCTTTTTGGGGGGCTGCGTATAATCCTGCAAACCCGCAGTGAGCATGCCTACATACTCGTACGAGTACGAGTAATTTCAGGAGGCTCAGCAGGATTGGACTCGTGTCTGCTGTACCAACTTACCCTTCTTCGATTCAAATTTCCTAAAGATTATTATCATCATGCTACGGACAATGATATGTAAATTACAGCTTCACTAAACCCAGGCCTACACCCAACTCGCAGTCATGTCGTCTCCTGCTTCCTCCAAACTTCCCCATCCTTCATCCTCCAAGGCCAACGCGGCCTCTCCTAAGGTGACATCTGAAGATGTTGAACTCGGTCCGATTCAAAATGGATCCGCAGAACCCCATATTCCTCTCGAAGAAGATATCATGCAATGCGCTCGTATCGGAGCTCTCGAGCATATTCAGAAACTGATCCAATCGGGGAAGGTCGAGGTCAAATATGCGGATGAGGAGGGAATTACACCCTTGCACTGGGCTGCTATTAACAATCAGTATGCTGTGTGCAAGTACCTTGTCGAACAAGGCGTAGATGTCAATGCGAAGGGGGGTGAATCCAATGCCACACCAGTCATGTGGGCAGCCCAGAGATCTCACTTTTATATTGTCAATTTACTGCTTCAGAATGGTGCCGATGTGCTATTGACCGATGGCCAAGGATACAACATTCTTCATCTTGCCACGATCGATGGTAATGCGCTGCTTTTGGTCCTTTTGCTTCAGCAGAACATCCCAGTGGATGCCGCAGATCCACAGGGTCATACAAGCCTGATGTGGGCAGGATATAAAGGATGGCCAGCCTGTGTCGATCTTCTGTTGCGATGGGGTGCAAATGTCAATGCAATCGATGATAATGGCTACACACCTTTGCACTGGGCCCTTGTCAAAGGCTCAAAACCATGCCTGGACAAAATCATCGAATATGGCGCAGACCGATTCGCCAAAACCCACGAAGGAAAGACCCCGGCTACCTGCGCGGAAGAAATGAGCACCAAACGAGCATATCATCGCTCGTTGTCTGATCACGGCTACGACGCTAACGGGAACCTCAAAACTCTGCCACTCAACCTACACCTTGTTCTTCACGACCATACAAAGATGTCTAAATTCTTCTTCTTGTACCCCTTTATCATCATCCCTATTGGCCTGTATATTATCAGTCACTTTCAAATTTTTGTTGGCCTACCAGTCTTCCTGGTCGTATGTCTTGGGATGCAGTATATTGCTCAGCGGATCGCCATGATGGGACCTATGGAATATCACGTAATACACAAAACACCTTATCTATCTGGCATATTTGCTGGCACGCTATTCTGGGTGGGCTTCAGCTATTTGACGTCCCTCTTACCCGGAACCTTCTCGACTACTCCGTTCTTCAATCTGCTCTTCATTTTGAGTTTCTCTAGCACGGCATATTTCTACTTCACCGCCATGCGAGAGGATCCTGGATACGTTCCCAAATTAGCATCACGAAATCAACAACGAGCAGTCATTGAAGAACTCTTCTCCTTGTGGAAATTTGACGAAGAAAACTTTTGTCTTCAATGTATGGTGAGGAAGCCTCTGCGATCAAAACACTGCCGTCGATGTAATCGCTGTGTTGCCAAACATGACCATCACTGCCCTTGGGTCCATAATTGTGTGGGCAACAACAATATCCGGCATTTCTACATGTACATCCTCAGCCTTGAGATTGGCATTTTGCTATATGTCCGCCTTGTTCTCTGTTACCTATCCCTTCTTGCTCCACCATCGGACGATGCGATCTCAAAATGCAACATCCTGGGGCCATCGCTATGCGGCATCGTTCTCAGAGACCCATGGACAGTGGCTCTCACATTTTGGGCCTGCCTGCAGCTCGTCTGGGTTACGATGCTGATTGTGGTTCAATCTGTGCAGATATCCAAAAACCAAACCACGTATGAAAACATGAAGCGTCATGAGCACTCACATTCGTCACATGGCGCACCGCTATTGCCCCAACATCGCCATCAGATCACCCAAGGAGCCTCTACAGCAACGACATCGTTGAACGATACCACGGCAGCCTCTGCACGTCTAAACCCTACACCGCGCCGGCCAGACTCCTGTCTCACGAGATGGAAGAAATTGATTGGATTGGATGCCTTCCTCGCCACAGCATCTGATGCTTCTCATGGCAACCTACAGTCCCGCAGGTCGAATCCTTATTCACGGGGATTCATAGGCAATTGTCGAGACTTTTGGCTAGATCCAGCCCCGATATTTGGCAATCGAAATAATGGGGAGGGTTTCTTGGGAGGAGAAGTTGTCGATTATGCACACTTGTACGAAGTTCCCCTGAGATTGAGGAGGGGCGCGGGTGGTATGCAATATGCAAGTGTCGCGGGTGACGATGAGGACGCATGAAGTGCCGATCCTGACGTTGGTTTCTTAGACATTAGCAGACGTAGGTAAATGAGACCCAAGACCAGCTGTGCTGGGAGACGAAAACGTCACGCTGAGGCAGAGATTTCACCGTCCTGCACCATGTCCTCCTCCTCCAAGCTGTAATAACTTTCTGGGAAGCAAGGAAAATATTCTCCGAGTGTACGACCCGAAATGAGAATGATATACCCTCTCAATTCCTTTCCTATATGGAAATTTCTCTATTTCTATTCCTTTTCCAGCACATTCGTAATTATTTAGCTATCTCGCCCTCATCCTCACGCGACAAGGCAAGCCGCCCTCCATGGGCAAGGTAAGGCTGTTGGCGCTGACTCGCTCCACGATGCACACCCCTCCGCTCCCCTTCTTCCTCTCCTCCCCCTCTACCACCCTGACCCCATCAAGCCCGGCAGCCTCAACGAACTCGAACTCTGCCAGCACCATCCCCAGCACCCAACAAGCCAGCACCTCCGCCATCTTCTTACCAAGACAGGCGCGCGGGCCGCCGTTGAACACGGGATACTCAGCCTCGCTGCGGCGCACCAGTTTCCCCTGTCCGTCGATCCACCGCTCTGGTCGAAACCTCGCGGCGTCGGGCCCGAAGGTCGTTTCCGAGCGGTTCAGTGCCCAGATGCACCAGACGACGACCGCGTCTGTGGGCAGGGAGGTCCCGTCTGGTAGTGTTAGCGGTCTTAGGGTCTGTTTTATCTCGATGGGGACGGGTGGGTATAAGCGTAGTGATTCGTGGAATGTTGCCATTGTATAGGGCAGGGAGAGTGGCTGGAGGCTCGAAATCGTGATTTCTGATTTTATGTGGTCATCGCGGGGTATCCTCTTCTCTGCACCAGAGAAGACCTGGTCAATCTCCCTCCGTAACTTCGGCAACACCTCCGGATTCCGCAACAGCGCGTACAGAGTCCACGTAAGGCTCTGCGCCGTCGTATCCCTCCCCGCACTTAGGAAATTCAACGCTGCATCCGCGACAATCGTCGGGTTCTCAAACGTCTCCATCAGACTATCAATCAGATTCCCGAATCGCGAGTTCTCCCCACCGCCTGACGATGATGCATCAGAGTCGTCCTGCGTGATCAGACTCTCGAATGCGGCTTGCGCTCGTCGCTTCCGCGCGTTTCGCACGATATCCCGCCCGAAGCGTTTTACGTCGGCGAGGGAGGAGCGGAAGGTGGAGCCGGTGAAGAGCTCGGTGATCTTGTAGAGTGGGTTTTGGAACCGTAGGCCGATGTGGTTTGACGCGTGGTCGAATGCCCTGCTGAATGGGTGGGTGCTGGAGATTTCCATCTGTGCAAGAATGTCGTTAGTTTGCAAAGGGGCCTTGGTGAAATGGGAGGAAGGTGGCTCTATCGTACATCGTATGCCATGTACCCAACGACGGTGGTCGTAAGGTCGAGAAACAGCTTCTGCATGTCAACGGTGCTGTTGCCTTTGGCGGCTTGCAAGAGCTGCTGTCGCAACCCTGTCTCAGAGAAATATACTTCGGGCAGCACGTCTTCCACCATGGAATCAAGTGTTGCACCGCCGAAGAACTTCAGGCCTGCTTTTCGCTGGGCTTTCCATAAGTCACCAGTCGAGTTGATGATCCCATAGCCTAAGAAATTCCGAGGTCAACAATGCAAGGGGCTGTGCCATAACTCCAACCTACCGAATAGATCCCACGATCGCTCCCTAAAGAACTCTCCCTTCGAAATTGAAGATTCATTCTTGAGCACAAACTCGAGATTCTCAGGGCTATTGATCACGACACCCGGCGGCAGACTCGGGACGGAGATCTCGAATGTCTCATGCCCGAAGATCTGTTGGCATCGTACGAACCACGAAAAGAGATCATGACGAGATTTGAGGAAATGTAGGGCATTGCCGAGCACAGGGAGTGTGTTGGGTGGTCGCCTGAGACTCTTGCCATCTCGATGTATTTTCGGTCGGTTTTGGTAGAGATACAGTAGAACGGTGGCGACGGCGACTCCCACGATGCCTGGTGTCCAGCCCATTTTTGACTCTTGATTCTTGAGTGCCTGACGCAAGTGATAGGTCCAAGCTTGAAAGGATATAATGTGCATCAGGCCATTCTCCGGGTTTAGGTATTCCCGCCCTCCGAGGTGGGACGACCTTCGTGATCACGGATGAAAGTTGTGTCTTGCGACAATCATGTGGCTGAGTTAATATCGATGATGCAGCTGAGAATGGTTGTGAAGCAGTTCGATATGGTGTAACAGGAGTCATGCACTTCATATTCTCGTATTTTTTACCTCAGGGGTTACGTGCTCGTACCTTAATTAACTAATGTGGAGTGCACCATTGGCGAAAGGGCTGTCGCCTGTAGGGCATCCCGGGGATTGAATCAAGTGCCACCGCCACGCAGATGACATAGCAATGGTTAGTTATTCGTCTAAGATCGCCAAGCTGGAATCTATTTTGCACGTCAAGATCGAGCTTTGATTTGTGGAAAGAATACGGAACTGATCCTCCACGGGGATCTCCCGTTTTAGAATTGGGTGGTTGATGCACGCGATCAGTTCTGAGTTGGGTCCTGGGCAGGCGGTACGTGCGTGAGAGGCCAACCTCGACTTCGTCGTTGAACATTTAAGCTCTGGCCGGAACATCAAGTCTCAAGTCCACTACGATCTTCTTGGTTGACGTTCACGTTCAACCTCTGCAATATAGTCCCTCATTATTGTCACTCTTTGACTTGCTATTAGTTGTCTCCCTCGGTCTCAATCATAAACCCTGTTTCAGGAGGTGTTTCGACGTTATGCGACGAGGTTAACGTCATCACTTTTATCGACGTAAAACTGTTGGGATCCTCGAGACCTCGGTATCCGTCCGTCTTGATGCTGTTGCTCAACCATTCCAGATCATGTCGCCTTCAGTAGACCGCACGAAGGTTACTCCGCCATATGAGCGGCCAAATCTACATATCTATGGCTTTGGAGTTGAATATCCTCCTTTTGATATCAAGCCGGAAGAATTAGCGACTCTTGCGAGGCGCCACTACCCAAGCACACCAGCGTAAGTTCGACGTATATACATCCGGCACAGCTCAGACTACCTCAAGCATGACACTGACAATACCCTAGCCTGGAAAAGGTACTATTCGTCAACGAATATACCGGAATTGACTCTCGCTCGGCAATTGGCAATATTGACCACCCCATTGCCAATGCGCCTGATCCACCAACAATCGCCGAACTCTGCGAGGTGTTCCTTGAGCATGGTGTCAAGCTCTCGGTTGCAGCCTGCCGAAAAGCTATAGATCAATGGGGAGGGGACTTGTCCGAAATCACCCATGTCGTTGCAACCACATGCACCAATTCAGCAAACCCAGGATACGATCATTACGTTATCAAACAGCTTGGGTTGAACCAGAGTATCGAGAAGGTTCTTTTGCATGGAGTGGGATGTTCTGGTGGATTGGCGGCTCTGCGGACTGCTGCCAACATAGCACTAGGATCGAGCTTCCGACGAAAACCCGCACGAATCTTGGTTCTGGCTTGTGAGATTTCCAGTACTCTTGTGCGATCCGAGCTGGACTCGATACACAAGAACCAAGAAGTGAGGATAGGTGTGGCGTTGTTCAGTGATTGCGCCTCAGCCGTCGTAATTGGTAACGGATTCAGTAACAGGTATGACGAAGAGCCAATACTAGAGTTGTTAGATTGGGATCACAGAATTATCCAAGAGACCGAAAAGGATTTGGGATTTGATGTGGATCCAGTCGGTAAGTGTATATGCCCCTGCTTTATTATCCATGTTCTCACTTCAAATAAGGCTGGAAAGTTGTTCTGAGTCAACGAGTTCCAAAGCTCGCCTCAGCTGCTGTTCCCCCTATGTTCGAGGACCTTGTGAGCAGAATACCTGAGCTCGTTGACCAGGGCAAGTTCAAAGCATCTGATTACGACTGGGCACTCCATCCTGGAGGTGCCACGGTGCTCTCTGGAGTGGAGAAAGTGATGCATCTCACTCCGGAGCACCTCCGTGCGAGTTATGAGATATATATCACTCATGGCAACAGCTCTAGCGCCACTATCTTCAGTGTTATGCAACGATTGACGGAAGGCGATACCACCGATCATATCGTAGCATGCGCGTTCGGTCCTGGGATAGCTGTTGAGATGATGATATTGAAAAGAGTCAAAGCCAGATCGAGGACCGGCACTGAAAGCCCCACCGAAACCTTGGTGGCTGAAGATGTCGATTGAAGGGCCTGTCCATGATTTCAGCCTATGAGGTCGTTGTGCTCCACATGCCAGTCCGAAAGTGTAGAAAGAGGGCGGCACCGCATATTGTATGTACAACTAGATAGAGAAATGCCTCCGAGGGTATCAAGGGTCTGCCATCATGTGCTTGCCTCTGTAGCCGGATGATGGATCTCACCGAGGGCGCAATATGATAGACGGCCAGTGCACCAGCGATCTTTCCGGATAGCTCATCGACTGGCCGCCAGACGAAGTTCAGCGCCACAAGGTTGGAGGTTAATATTAGAACGGCATATTGCCGGATGACCGCGTGAGCATGAGGAGTGTGAGTTCCGAGCTGTTTGCTGGGAAAGACGAAGAAGTTGAAGAGGGCAGGAGTCTCGATGATGATGTGGAATAGAAACCCGAGATTGTAGTCGCCCAGAGCCAACGCCATTGCATTTGATTACAGATTGGAGCTGGATGGTAGACTTCGAAGTCCTTTCTTTCCGAGATCGCCCAACAATTTGCTTGCAAGTTTGCTCTCGTAATCCGTATGTCACCGTAATATTTTAGGAGCATAGAGTAGCCTCCCACATGGCCTTGATATCCAGTCCATCCGAAGTTCCGACGTGACGCGACACGTCGCCTAATTTAATGACGTGTTTGACATACGAGGCTGCGACCTTCTCCGCACCATAATAATTTCAGAACACTTGGGACTGCAGAGTTCCTGGTATATTAAAATGCATTCCCAAAGACGCTCGACCAATTTGATCTTCGACTCCATCTCTACATGGGACCCTTACTGTCTAAGAAAAGCAGCTCCTCGTTCGAGCGACAATGGACTTGTCTAGCCAACGTGTTTGGCTTCCCAGGCGACACTACTTTGAGGTGACTGATCAACCATGGTAAGAAGCTCTATCTAGAGCGTTCTAGGTACTATCGCTGATATAGACCCTTTGGACAGGTTTCCTCAATTCCTGAGAGAGAAAGTTCAGGACTATCTTACGTTGGCTTGGATCAACAAATTCCCAGTCATACAACCTACCTGTCCAGCTGCCCTCGTCTCCCGTCTGCTATCTACCGTCCTCGGCCCCCGAGTCTCTGAATATGTCTATGTGGACTTTGCGTCTGGTGCAGGTGGGCCTACCCCGTACATCGAGGGCTTCTTGAACAAAGAACTCCGCGAGGAAGGTAAAAAGGACGTCAAATTCGTTCTCACCGACATAAGCCCACACGTAGCTGCGTGGGCGGATATTTCCAAAAAGAGTGAGAATATCAGCTACGTGGAGCAAAGTGTGGATGCTACAAATGCTCCAAGCGCCGACATTCTTCTCAAGGATGTGCCTGACGCAAAAGATAAGAAGGTCATGAGGCTATTCAGCTTGGCTTTCCACCATTTCGACGATGATCTTGCGGCAGACGTGTTGGCGAACACTGTTCAGACATCAGATGGCTTTTGGTGAGCATGATTGATCTCCTAGCAATATGTATCTGACAAGCTGCCGCTAGCATCTTCGAATTGCAATCTCGACATTTGACCTCTTTCCTCCTTGTCAGCCTGCTTTGGCCGCTGGCAATGCTGAGCACGCCATTCTACTTCTTGCACTCTCCTGGGCACCTTTTCTTTACTTATATTGTGCCCATTGTACCATTCATCTGGGTCTACGATGGCTATATCTCTTGTATTCGTACTAGAACTCCCGAGGAAGTTCGAGATCTGATGCGCAAAAGGGTTCCTAGCGATGAACTGGAGCGGTGGTCCTTCAAAACCGGCACAGTCCGCCATACCTGGCCAATAGGGTTTCTTAACTGGATAATTTGTTATAAAGAGGTTTGATAATCCTCATTGGACTTCACGATATTCTTCAAATATATTTGTTGCTTCAACTTGAATAAGCGTCTCAGGCGGCAGGAGGATGATTGAGGCCCGGTTTTATAGGTCGTGGAGGTTTGCAGGCGGCTTCTCTCAGTTGGTAGAGCACTAAAGCCATGCCCCTGTGCTTCTCTAGAGGCACCCATTTTGGTTCTCGATCGGCTGCTTTGTGATTCTTGGATCCTTTGTAGTTTGAGTATGCTCGAGCACAGGATATCTTGTGATGAATATTGCGATCAACGACCAAGTACCGATTCTCCATCAATGAATGATACGAACAGTGATGGATTTAGGATGAACAAATCTCACAAACCATCGTTGGAAAGTCGCCCTACTTACCTTCTCCACGGCCCAGACGTCAATCGGTCTCACCAAGCAGACTGGCTCGAGGTGGAGAGTTGCGATCCAATAATGATCGAGCGACAACCCAGATTGTTTGGCGTAGGCGAAGCGCTCGAGCAAAGCCACCCTGGAAGGCCGAGGCTGGCGGCAGGATATGGCCTCGCAAGGGCCAATAATCTACAAGGCGCTTCTGAACTCTGTAACCAAGCACCAGGTGCAGTCCTTTTGATGAGATAATTTAAGTAGTTTTTTATCATGTTAAAAGAAAGCTCCGTCCTCGAAATGAAATTGTTCCTCATAGTTTCGTCTGGTAGCCACAGAAACATTTGATGAAGATGGACGTTGCCGCATCTATCATAACCCTGGCCGACACTGCAAGGCTGTTGGTCGGCCTCCTCCGTCAATTTGAAGAAGCCCCTGCGCAGATCAACACAACAATCAACAGAATCTCTATTCTGATATCAGAGTTGGATTTGCTGGTTGAAATACAAACCTGTTTTGAAAAGGCTGACTTCGAGACGGGAAGATATGTCCTTATGCTTGAGCAGTGCCAGACCGCGATGACAAGCCTCTACTCCACCTTAGCCGAGATTGTTAGACCTAGGATAAGTCAACGTCTACGCTGGGTTGTTGTGGGCTATAATCAAGCAAAGGACTTGATTAATGAATTGGCACACCTCGAAATCGTTGTAGCCTTTATCATAAGTTTAACACAATGGTACAGTATAGCAGCCCGATCGTCAAGAGGTGCCTTCTGACTGCTCTAGGCACCATCTCAGAGATATTTCGGAGTCGACAAAGACCATTTCGCAAAATCTGGCCACCATTGCGCAGATCACACAGCACAATGCAATCTCATGCAGACACTGCAATCATGAGGAAAACTCGATGGCTGTCGGACACGCCAGTACAGAGGTGTACCGATTCAAGTCGGACTTGTTTAGGCTGGTAACGTTAACCTGGTCACTCTGCAGCATTCGCAATCCGCGGCGACTTCGTTATCTTACATCTGTGCAATTGAATTTGTTGGGATTGGTCGGTCTAAATCTGGACTTTGGCATTTTCCTGAATCAGAGGGAATTCATACCCGATGTTCAACTGCAGACCTTCCTCTTTCATGTCAAAGTCGTCACTGACGCTAAGGCACAGATCATGGTGGCCTGTAGTGTCGGTGATGACGATCAAGTGAGAGCAATCCTCTGCCGCGATCCTGTATCTGTGCGATATACGACGACAAGTGGGGTCACACCATTATCTTTAGCCATAGAGCATGGACATCTCGACATCTGCAGGTTGTTGCTTGATAAGGGTGCAGCACTCAACTCGGATTTTGGCCTATACCAGACCTCCGCACTCTCATGGGCTATCAAGCACCGCCGCATGGACATTGCGAGACTACTTGCTGAGAGGAATGCATCACTTCTACACTTGAATGCGTGGGGCTGGTCGCCAATTTTCTACTTGTGGCCTGAGACACATCGACACGCCTCCTCGAAACCGTTCTTGAACCTACTACGAAGCCTGGGAGAGTTCGACTTCGCTCATCAAGGCGTCGTGGATAAGGAGGGCTACAGCGTTTTGACACGATGCGCGGTCTACGGCACCCCGGAAGACGTTCTCACGCTCATCAAGTACGGGGTTGACCCTTTCGAACGTGAAGCCAACTGTAACTGGACAGTCCTCCACCGCGTCGTTTATTTTGGTGTCGAGGATATGTTTTTCGCACTATTTCCCATGTTCGAACAAGAATTTGGGGTCGATATTCCAGATGCAGGTGGACGGAGTTTGTTACACCTGGCTGTCGAGTCAAGTAGCTCTGCAATTATCCGCCATTTGCTCGAACACGGTGCACAATGGGACGCAGAGACATTGCCTTCATTGGAAGACGTACCAGAGTCTGTCAAGGGCGTCCCGTTCACTCCTTTGCAACTTGCGTTTGCTTATGGAGACAAACGTTATCTTGAATTTCTGGATATCCTGGATGATGTCCGCAACGGGACTGGGAAGGATGATAACGAGGAATGGTTCGATGTGGCAGACCATCTCAATGATCTGGACATTCGGACTTGCGATTAGAAAGAGTTCAACGAATTCCAGAAAAGTTTGAATGGAAAGATTGAGGAAGCTTCTTGACCAGATTCACAGTTGACAGAATGCAGAGCTACCCTAAGTGAAAAGGGACCTTCTCCAACATTGAAGGTCGTTTTGGTGGGCCATCACAATTTACTCTGGCTGCCTCCACCATGCTTTTCCTTTGAGTCCAACCATCCAAAACTTCCATCCATGTTCAGTCCAGGATCGATAATGACATTCAACACACAAGGCACCCTCTCTTTTTCTAGGAAAGCTTCCCTCGTCGCATTTTCCAACTCCTGCTCACTTCGAATGAAGAACCCCTTCCCACCCACCATTTCCGCAAGGTGCTCGTACCTGGTCTCATACAACAGCGAGCTGGACCGGAGGCTTTTGTTTCGGTCTTGTTTATTTAAGGTGGCCGTATCATTTGAGGACGTGCGGTCTTGCATTTCCTTCCACTGAGCCGGGGAAGTTGCATCACCCTTGTAAATCCCGGAATTGTTGATCACGATGATGACGATGTCCATGCGATGGCGCGCCATAGTCTCAATCTCCATGCCAGAGAAGCCTAGCGCTGAGTCGCCCTCCAGTGCAACAATCTTCTTGGTCCGATTTGGTAAGTTGTATGCAGCCCATGCTGCGATGGCGTAGCCCATCCCAACGCCCATGGTGCCCCAGGTGCCTGCATCGAGGCGCTGGCGTGGTTGCTCGAGCGGGAACGAGGAGCGAGATATGTCCATTGTGTTGGCACCTTCCGACACGTAGACTACATCACCCTTTGAGGATGGAGAAATCTCATGAATGGCAGACTTGATAATGTGATATGCTCGCTCATAAGTCAAAGAACATCCCTTCAAAGTTGGTGTCTCGGCAGCCTTGATTGCTTTTGTTGAATTCTTCGCTGCGCTCTGAGCCAAAACATAGAGGAATGGAGGCGAGCCCGAAGGTGGTTTGGCGACAATTCTCAGTTCCGGAAAGGCCTTCCAAGTACGTAACTCTGCCCTCAGCTGATCAACAACAAGTCCAATGTCGCCAAATATACTCAGTGCCGGCTCTCCCAACGAATTTGCTCGGCCAAGCTCCTCGGGCGAGATGTCGACTTGAATTATCTTCACATCGGGGCGATACTTGGGGGCTTTGCTGAAGTGCAAGATCCAATTCGGCCTCGCTCCCAGAAGCAGGACGACATCGGCATTTTTCAGCGCGGCAGAACGTGCGGAGCTTGTGTTCAGTGGGTGAGAATCTGGAACCACTCCCTTGCCCATGGGCGTGGGCAGGAATGGAAGGTGATGTGTAGAGATGAGCGAGCGGATAGTGGATTCGGCGCGGGCGTATGCTGCCCCTTTTCCAATGATGACGAGCGGGGCGGAAGATGATTGAATAAGACGTGCCGCGGAGGCGATGAGGTCTGAAGACGCTGCGGGTTTTGGTGGTTCGGATATGGAGATGACTGGTCTATCTATGTTGCGATTAACTGGTGACGGTTCCATGATGAGGTCGGTCGGCAAGTCAACAAAAGTTGGTCCAGGTCGGCCGTACCAAGCCATACGATATGCGGTTCGTATTGACGCCACAATTGCTGATGGCTGCTTTGACGACGGCCGAACAGCTGTCTTGGTATGGGGAGTCAACAATGCGACGGCGTCTAGCTCCTGAAAGCCGCCTTCGGTCACAGTCGTCGTCTCAGAAGACCCCGCGAGCACAAGGAGGGGAAAGGCGTTGGTGGAAGCATTGGCAATCTAGATATCAATACTGCTTCAGTAGGGGCGAGTGTATTTTATGAACTGCAGAATTAACGAAACATAAGTCATATATATGATTCACTTACTCCAGCCATCCCATGGATGACGCCTGGTCCTCCAGTTAAGAGCAGCACGCCTGGACGACCGGTGAGGTAGCCATAGACTGATGCAGCATAACTGCAAGCCTGTTCATTCCGATATCCAATCACACGAATGCCCAAGTCGATGGCTTCTTCCGCGATATCAGCGACGGGCACGCCAACCAAAGTGTGCAGAACAGTGACACCCAGATCATGAAGCGCCTGTGCAATCACCTTTGCGCCAGTGAGTGGAGCCATCATGTCGTTCTCAGACGATGCAAGGAGAAGAACTCGCTCCTCTGTGAAACGCCATTTAAACACTTCTTCTAGGGTCGAACTTGATAGATCTCCACCTCGGACCAGAGCCAACTTCGATACCAACTATGCCGTCGGCTACTAAGGGTGTGCGCTGAGCGGGGAAGACGGGGTTGTATTTAATCGGCGAATTGCGTGATCGACCGAGGCTACCCATCTGGCCTGATGTGGTGGTTTCGCTTGAGAGTCTGGCCAATAAGGTTATTATTGGAATAAATAAAGGACCTTCTACTACATGCGAGGCTGGTGCTTTCGATGGGACCTTCAGTTTCCTCATTTCCAGAACATTTTGATCGTCGACGAGAGGCTGAACGTTGATAACTATGCCAAAGCGTTGCAAACAACTGCCGAGGTGTTGCCTACCGTCGGGGAACTAGTCAGAGGGGATCCCCGAACATCCCCGCGTTCGATGTTGAAAATATGGATGCATTTCCTACTTGTAATCCTCCCCTGAGATACTGAGATTCTGAGGTGTTGAGGCACGAGGTACACCAAGGAAACCTACTCTCAGGACGGATTCAACGGGAAGCCTACAGCAAACCACCAACCCTCAACCTTGAGTCGAAGTCCACAAATTCATACTTTCGTCATCCAATGGCGACCGCGGCATCGTCACTCCAAGCTGGATCAGGCAATGATCGATTCAACGCGGAAGCCCTCAATTGGGATAAGAATCCTCTGGTCCATGAAGCCAGCAAACAAGCGTTGAAGGCGATTTCTGCACGGTTCCCGGCCCTCAAACCTTCTTCGGGGTCAACGGGTCTCGACGTGCTCGAGATAGGATGTGGGACGGGCTTGCTCAGCACCATCGTCGCACCCCTCGCCAAACAGGTTGTTGCGATCGATGCAGCGCCAGGGATGATTGAAGTTCTCAAACAGAAATTGAGCAAGGGAGACACGCCAGACAACATTATCCCTGTGGCAGTCCTGCTCGAGGATCCAGAGGATAAATCTTTGCCACCAGCAGACTCGGCAGATCCGAACGGTTCCCGGCTAAAGTTTGATCTTATCATATCACACCTCGTACTCCACCACGTTCCAGATCTGAAGGCACTATTGACCACGATGCTCGGATGTCTGAAGGACGGCGGGAACGTGGCTCTGACAGATTTCGAGGACGATGGCCCCGAGGCGAAGAGCTTCCATCCCCAATCAAAGATGGACGGCGTGGAGAGACATGGCATCCACGCGGAGACGATGGTTGCATTGATGAAAGAAGTCGGGCTCGTGAATGTTCGCGTGGAACGAGCATGGAGTATGGATAAACAAGTGGAAAAGTTCGAAGGCGAGTTTGGCAAGGGTCCACCCCAACCTGGCATGGGTAGAATCCGAAGCTTCCCATTCGTGATATGCTTGGGCGAGCGACAGGCATAGCGGGTATATGCCCCAATGATGACACGTGAATGGTTTCTTGTTGGCTCCTCAAAAGATGGCACTGGCGCTCTGAATGAAGTTTCAAGTTTCAAGGCCCGTCGGGACCCCCGTCACGAACACATTCTGGAAACCGTTTCCAGCCATGAGGATCGGGGAATTGGCAGTTGGTGCAAGAGTCTCAGGGTAGCGAAGCTAGAATAAGCTAGAAGGGCTGTCATTGCATAGTCAATGTATATTTACTCAGTATTCGGCCTCCTCAAGCTTACAGTTGAACCGAGTGTAGAATGACTAGCGGGTTTTCATGAGCAGGATTGGTTGCACGGACCCTGCTTAAGCCTGACATGGCCAGAAGATGGACCGCGCAACAAGACTGACTGTCGACACAGGAGGCTTATATGGCGCTATGACTGGCAATGTTGAAAATAGTCCTATCTAGAATGTCAGACTACCATGTTGTAACTTGGGGGTGCTTTTATCCTTCAGTCCGCGAAGATATATGGGCGGATGAGCGAAATAGCCTGCTGTGATTGGCCAGTGGAGGAGTCCACCATGGCGGACCGCCTAGGAGGGTTCAGTCGTGTTTCCGCCTTCTTTCTACGTACTTAATTCCTGGTCTTTTGTTTCCTGTAAGAGTTCCTCATACCGGCATATGTCGTATTGTCTCGTTTGCCTCGAATGCCGATCCGGTTAGAAAAACCACAGACCAATGTTCAAAGCGGCGAATGATCCAACCGGGGTTGCCTGGCCAGATCGTGTATGACAGTATGATCGGTCTTCTGTGGCAGAGCGACATGATCCGTGCCCGTAACTATGGTTTCTCTACCCAACCTACCGACGGCTAACTGCTATAGCACACGCATGGACCATCCTGGGCCATTCAAGTCAATCGACTTTCCAAACCTGCTCGACCAGACTGCAGCTAGCGTTCTTACAATGCAGTGCCATTCTCCGTCGAGTATTAATTATATCTTTCATCCCTCTTAGGACCTTTGACTTGTTCATACTATTTGACAAAACGTGGTCCTCGTTAGGATACCCG
>Ga0105239_10001735_pt1 | contig 28734 bp, 29 predicted proteins | sample KBSC44metaG_FD_92761 | JGI IMG/M metagenome (GOLD analysis project Ga0105239, IMG submission 92761) | Corn rhizosphere microbial communities from Kellogg Biological Station, Michigan, USA - KBS C4-4 metaG | ecosystem: Host-associated > Plants > Roots > Rhizosphere > Soil | place: Michigan, USA...
CCTTTTTAACGAGGCGTTTTTCACACAAGCAACGTAAGGTTGCGATGATAAGAAGAGTACCCTATATAACTGTAACCATTGGTTGTTCGGGCCCATGCGCTTACAATAAAGCTATAAGCACATTGTACGGGTGGGCGCCAGGGATTAGGAGTTGTAGGCACGGCAAAATTCTGCACGCCTCCCCAGTCGGTTCCCGGAGGAACGGCTGTATCATAATTCTGACTGTAGATCGTTGTTGACTGGTTATCGCCGTAGGTAGCGCCAAAGCTCCACGACGCCAGATTGCCTTCGGGATCATGTGCTGTAACATGAAAACCAATGCCATCAGTACCCGGTCCGATCTTTTCGATAGCGCAGGTTGAAACCTCTACACCGCCATGTACAATGCTATTGATATTTACTTCAGGCACATTATTATCGATATACAATGACAGAACCTGAGGGGCAGACGGAACGGGGGTTATGCCATCGGCTTTGAAAAATTCAACTTTGAATTTATGCAAACCGGTATCCAAACCATAGGTAGAGAACTGGATAAGCAGATCATCAATTGAATATTCCAGCGCCGGGTTTAACAATGTGTACTCATGATTCACATCGGCCGTAAAAGCCAGAGGCACATAAGTTGAGCCATTCCATTGGTAGTTTGTCCATGCCGATATAAGCGGATTAAATACTGCACTACCGGGGTCAGCATGCAGGATGCGGTACTTATTGGCGCCTGCAGCTATCAGTGCAGTAATGTTAACGCGGTTGCCGATAAAATTCAGCACGCCACCAAAAGCTGCATTGTGTACTTCTACATAATAACCAGATGCCGTAGTGGCTTTACCATTGGCAGCAAGAACAGAAGCTGATGTGGGAATCAACCCTACCGTACCAATGATAGTTCCAAGCAAAGCCGGATTGGGAGCCGGTTTTGTTGCAAAATACAGTTTAGGCAGCTTGGAAAAATCCATGTAGAAGTTGGTCGGATAGTCATCTGTAAAGGCGGGGCTGGTAGAACTTACCCGAAAGCCAAAATAAGTGAATGGTGCACCTAAAAGTGAAAAGAGACTTGCATTAATTTCAGTAAGCGAAATTTTAAACTTCCAGATGCGGTGTGGCGTGGATGCTTTTGGAGATGGGCCAAATTCCACCCTGCTTTTTGATTCGGGAGGAAGGGAAAGTCCCGTCCAGGTACCAGGCCCCAGATATTTCTGCAAACCCATTTTGTTAGGGCTTCCGGGATACAGGCCATAGTTTACATCTTTGTTGGCAGAGATACCCCTGTTCTCATCGGTATCGAAAGTCAGCCAGTAATAATCTCCCGTACCGAAATCATTACCGGTGTCGGCCACTACATCGAGGGCCATGTAAAGAAACTTTGAATCATTCTTAGCAAATACCCAGCCGCGGTCGAATTTGTATTCGCCGGCACCCTGCCATGAGGCGTCCATAATAGACACTGATGGATCAAGAGGTGTTTCGGCCCAGGTACTTCTGAGCGCCAGCACAATTGGCAGAATAGGAGGAATGGTAACTTCAGATGTTAGCATAACGAAGTGGTTTAATGATGGTTAATAGAAAATCGATGAAACTGTTATTTCATTTTTCAATCATTGGGTTGATGAAGGCCTTGTAACACTGGGAGGATTAAAATAATTATGCTACAATCGTTTAGTTCAATTAACCAGAGGGAGTAGTTATCGCAGGTGAGCCAAAGGTTCAGTTTTTTGTTTACTCCAATGCCAGTAGTAACACCTGAAAATAAAACGTAATACTACGGTAATTTCCCATAAGAAGCTTCATAACTAACCTCGCGGCAACGTTTAATGATCATGATCATTTATTTAAAGAACAAAAGAGAATTACATTACCATTTGTCAAGCAGATTAAGCGTTTCGTTTACACCAAGTAAGGAGCTGCCGTTGCAAATTCGAATAAGGTTTTTTATATTGTTACAGATTTCTTCCTGCCCGCTGAAATTAGTAAGCCTGCATCCGCACATATTAAACCCCGCTTAATTACTTAAATTAAACCCAAATGAACTGGAAACTCATTTTTAGGCTTTCTTTGTTTGGTCTGGCCATGGCGATTGCTACCGTGTATGTTATTCCGTCGAATATTGAACCCATTTTCTGGTTGGTAATATTTATCATCTGCGCCTGGATCATTGCTAAAAAATGTTCGGAAAAATACTTTTTGCATGGGTTAATGGTAAGTTTGGTGAACTCAGTATGGATCACTGCAGCGCATATTATTTTATTCAGCACGTATATTACCAATCACCCGCAGGAGGCAACGATGATGGAGAAGATGCCGATGCCTGCTTCACCGAGAATGACGATGGCGCTGATTGGCCCTGTTGTAGGACTTGTTTCAGGTATTATACTGGGATTGTTTTCTTTGATAGCCTCGAAAATCGTTCATAAGAATAACTCTGCTACAAAAGCCGCTTAAGTTGTTAACAATAAAATACTAATGCAGTCTATATATCGTTAATGGTTGTTTCAAAAATTACCCAACCGAACCGTTAACTATGGAACTACCTGAATTTGAGAACAACTTTACCGGTTATGAACCACCACCTGAACTGATCCATCTAAAAAATTTCCAGGACAACTATCCCGATTATTCTGAAGGCTTTTATCTGCTGGCTGATGATAAAAGCGGCATCAAAACATGGAGTGATCATCCAAATTTTTTGCGCCAGCTTATCCCTTTTGCACAGGCGAATGGCTCGGGCTCTACCTATGCTATATGGATTAATGGAACCGACAAAACATTAAGTGAATTGCCTATAGTGGTTTTTGGGGATGAAGGCGGCGTACATATTGTTGCAGAAAATGTTTTGCAGCTTATGCACCTGCTTACGTTCGATTCAGAGATTATGGTTGACTGGGACCAGGCCTATTTTTATAAGGGGGAAGACAATTATGAAAGCGATGATCAGGCGCTATACAAAAGCTGGCTAAAGAAAAACTTCAAACTCGATCCCATCACAGATCCCAATAAGGTTGTTAAGCAGGCGCAGGAAAAGTACAAGGCGGACTTTGATGCGTGGTTTGCGCAGTATTATAAGTATTAAAATGCAAAAAGGATATAAGAGTAGAAAAGAGAAAAAGGAGACTCTCTTTCTACTCTTTTTTGCTCTTAATACCCCCTCAAGGTTTTCTAAACAATTTTCCCTAACTTAATAGAGGATTTTCTAACGATTGCAGCATATTGCTTCTTCCCTGCGCTGCCCATTTCTATTCCGTTCCCTGCAACTTTAATAGTATGTCATATGAAACTTGCCGGGAAATATATTGTACATGCCACGCCTGCTAAGGTATGGGCGCTTCTGATGAATGCAGATAAACTCGCCAAAATAGTACCGGGAATTTCACGCCTTGAGCCAACTGGCCTTAATATTTTTAAAACCATTCTTGAAATCAAACTGGGCCCCGTAAGTGGCGCTTTTACCGGCAATCTGCAGCTGGAGGATATTAACGAACCCAACAGTTTTACCCTGAAAGCCCAGCAGAACAGTAAAATAGGTAACGCCAATACAGTAGTTAAAATTAATCTGCAACCTGCCGGCGCGAGTGATACAGAAGTTTCTTTTGATGGTGATGTGAAATTGTCGGGCACCCTGGCGGCGCTCGGACAAAGAGTGATGAGTGGCGTTTCAGGCACCCTTACCAAACAATTTTTCACCAACCTGCAAAATGAGCTGTCAAAAACCACGGCTTTATAAGGTTGAATTTCATCATAATATTTAAATAAAACTTCATGACCACCAGAATTAATGTAACGGTAAACGGCGTAAAACACAGTGATGCTGTTGAGCCAAGATTGCTACTGGTGAATTACCTGCGTGATGTGCTGCACCTGACAGGCACTCACATTGGTTGCGATACCAGTAGCTGCGGCGCCTGCACCATTCACGTCAATGGCAAAGCCACCAAAAGCTGCACGATGCTGGCAGTACAGGCATCAGGTTGCGAAATAACTACTATCGAAGGGCTGGCCCATAATGGAGAACTGCATCCCCTGCAGGAAGGCTTTAATGAATGTCACGGATTGCAATGTGGCTATTGCACACCAGGCATGATCATGACAGCCGCCGAACTGCTTCATAATAATCCTCATCCAACAGAAGCAGAAATTCGAGAAGCGCTTGAAGGAAATCTTTGCCGCTGCACGGGTTATCACAACATCGTTAAGGCGGTACAGTATGCCAGTAATAAAATAGAAGCATACGAAGCGGTGCATCCGTTCGACCTGGCTCATGACTTATAAAATCTACAACCATACAAAACATTCTGTATGAGTACAACAAATGGATTAATTGGTAAATCCGTTAAACGGGTTGAAGATAAGCGATTCATCACGGGAAGAGGAAACTATACCGATGACATTGTACTACACTATCAAACCTATGCATCATTTGTGCGTAGTCAGTATGCACATGCAGGAATCGCACATGTCGATATCAGTGAGGCAAAGGAAATGCCGGGCGTGATAGCCATTTTTACAGGCGCCGATGTGGCTGAGCTAAATGGTGTTCCCTGCGGATGGCAGGTAACGTGTAAGAATGGTGAACCAATGAAAGAACCCAAACACGCGTTGTTAGTGGCTGATAAGGCAAGATACGTGGGCGACGCAATCGCTGTTGTTATTGCTGAAACGAAAGAACAGGCCGCCGATGCGGCTGAAGCCATAAATGTAGAGTATGAAGAATTGCCCTGTGTAATTGATGCCGCCAAAGCAGTACAGGCAGGCGCGCCACTGGTGCATGATGATGTACCGAATAATATCTGTTATGAGTGGGCACTGGGTAATCCTATTGAAGAGGTAAATGAGGCCATGGATAAAGCAGCCCATATCACCACACTGGAATATGTAAACCAACGGCTGGTGCCTAATGCCATAGAGCCTCGCAGCTATAACAGCTCATACGATGTCGCAAACGATAAATACACTTTATATACGAGCTCGCAAAATCCGCATCTTATTCGACTGCTGATGTGCGCCTTTGTACTGGGTATTCCTGAACATAAGGTACGCGTGGTAAGTCCGGATGTAGGCGGTGGCTTTGGCAGTAAAATATTTCATTATACCGAAGAAGCCCTGCTTACCTGGTGCTCGAAAAAAGTTGGCCGCCCGGTTAAATGGACTGCCGAAAGAAGCGAAAGCTTTTTAACCGATGCACATGGCCGCGACCATGTTACAAAAGCAGAAATGGGTTTTGATAAGGATGGCAAGATCGTTGGATTGCGTATAAAAACGTATGCAAACCTCGGCGCTTACTTATCTACTTTCAGCAGTTGCATTCCTACTTATTTACATGGTACGCTGATGCAGGGCTTATATACCACGCCTAAAATAAATGTAGATGTAACAGCGGTATTTACTCATACCACACCTGTAGATGCATATCGCGGTGCAGGCAGACCAGAAGCTACGTATTTACTGGAACGCCTGATGGACCTTGCTGCACTGGAAATGAATATAGACCCTGCAGAGCTGCGTTTTAAAAACTTCATTCCTCCTTTCGATGGCGTAAATCAACCGGGTTATCAAACACAGGTGGCGCTGCAATACGATAGCGGCAACTATGAAGGCGTATTGAAAAAAGGATTGGAAATGCTGGGTTATGCCGATGTACGCAATGCGCAAAAAGAAGCGGCCCATAATGGCAAATTACTGGGCATAGGCTTTTCAACTTATATTGAAGCATGCGGACTGGCGCCTTCTGCCGTAGTAACCTCGCTGGGATCAAGGGCAGGTTTTTATGAAGTAGGTCATGTGCGTGTTCAGCCCACGGGAAAAGTGAGCGTTTATACCGGCACTCATTCGCACGGACAAGGACACGAAACCACTTTTGCACAGGTAGTTGCTGACAGATTAGGTATTTCCATGGACGATATAGAAATAGTTCATGGCGATAGTGATAGTGTTGCATTCGGATTGGGAACCTATGGTTCGCGCAGCATTGCTGTTGGTGGAAGCGCTATTGTCAAAAGCCTTGATAAGGTGATTGAGAAAGGAAAGAAAATAGCTGCCCATAAACTGGAAGCGAGTGCCGATGATATTGAATTTGAATCAGGAAAATTTACTGTGAAGGGAACCGATAAATCGATTGGCTTTGCTGAAATAGCTCTTACGGCTTATATACCGGCGATCTATCCCAAAGATGTTGAGCCCGGTCTTGATTTCAGCAGTTTTTATGATCCCACCAATTTTACATACCCCTTCGGTTGTCATATTGCTGTAGTGGAAGTTGATAAAGAAACGGGTAAAGTAGATCTGAAACGGTTTATTGCAGTAGATGATGTGGGCAATGTGATCAATCCGATGATCGTAGAAGGTCAGATCCATGGAGGCGTGGTTCAGGGTGTGGGGCAGGCATTGTTTGAAGGCGCTGAATACGATGATAACGGACAACTTACGAATGGATCTTACATGGATTACTGTATGCCACGTGCTGATGATTTCCCAATGATTGAAACAGGCAGGCAGGTTACTCCTTGTCCGCACAACCCGTTGGGTGTAAAAGGCGCCGGCGAAGCAGGCGCCATTGGTTCAACCCCGGCTGTTGTAAATGCGGTTATAGATGCATTATGGAGTGGCGGTCATCCCGTAAAAGATATTCGCATGCCATTGACATCTGAAAGAGTTTGGAGGGCTATGAGTAGTTGATAAGTTAATAAGTTGACAGGTTAACAAGGTATTTATTAGCCTATCAACTCATCAACATATCAACTTATAAACTTATAAACTACACACAACATGATACCCGCTGCATTTGATTATCAAAGAGCAAATACTGTTGATGAAGCCATTGCCGCCTTATTGGATGGTGATGCAAAAATATTAGGCGGAGGCCATAGTTTAATTCCTGCTATGAAGTTGCGGCTTACACGTCCTTCGAAACTGATAGATATTGCAGGCATTGCCGCATTAAAAGATATACATGAAGAAGATGGAGAAATTGTTATAGGCGCTGCTGCCACGCATGCTGACATTATGCATGATAAACTGGTTAAACAGTACCTTCCTTTTTTTATTGAAGGCGCTTCCTTAATTGGCGATGTACAGGTACGCAATCATGGTACCATTGGCGGTAGTCTGGCCCATGCCGATCCTGCCGCAGACTGGCCCGCTATGGTATTGGCAGCCGATGCCAATATTGAAGTACAGGGTGTTAATGGCAGGCGGTTAATAAAAGCAACGGAATTCTTTACCGGACTATTTACTACTGCTTTACATGAAAATGAGATCATTACTGCCGTTCGTATACCGGTGCCTCCTGACGGAACACATTCTACGTATCAAAAATTTCCGCAACCTGCTTCGCGGTTTGCACTGGCTGGATGCGCTGTTATGCGTTTCCCCAATGGCAAAACAAATATTGCGTTTACGGGTGTATCGGACAATGCATTTCGGGATGCAGATGCAGAGAAGGTGGTTTCAGGAAAGGCATTGGACAGTAATACTATTGCGGCTGCTGTTGATGCAGCGCTGCAAGGTGTAACCATTTTAAGCGATCACTATGCATCGGAAGATTACCGCAGGCATCTGGCTAAAGTGTATCTGAAAAAAGCATTGATAGCAGTTTGTGGTTTGTAGTTTATTGTTTGTGGTTCTGAGATTAAAGTGGACTGAATTTACTAAATCAATTTAAAGCGCGGCAGCAACTACAAACTCCAAACAACAAACCACAAACTATGCACTTGTCCGACATTCAAAACATGCTGCAGCAGCAGGGATACATTACCGACAAAGCTGTTGCCATGTCGGTTTTTCTTTCGCTGCAATTACAAAAGCCATTGCTGATTGAAGGTCCGGCCGGCGTAGGAAAAACCGAAATTGCCAAAGTAATGGCCACTGCCCTGCAAACAGATCTTATTCGTCTGCAATGCTATGAAGGGCTCGATGCCACGCATGCCTTATACGAATGGAATTACCAGCGGCAATTGCTGCATCTTAAAATGACTGAGCACGATACCCACTCAATAGATGAAAAAGAAAAAACAATTTTCAGCGATGCTTTTTTAATGAAGCGGCCGCTTTTGCAGGCAATCACTCATCACCAGAAACCGGTTTTATTAATCGACGAGATCGACAGAAGCGATGAAGAATTTGAAAGTTTTCTACTGGAAGTGCTCAGCGAATGGCAGATCACTATTCCTGAAACCGGCACTATTAAAGCAACTCATATTCCACAGGTAATATTAACGAGTAACCGCACGCGCGAGTTAAGCGAAGCACTGCGCCGCCGCTGTTTGTATTTATATATTGACTATCCCGATTTCGATAAAGAGTGGCTTATTGTAAAAAATAAAGTGCCGGGTATCGATGCGAAACTGGCAGAACAGATCACGCGTTTTATGCAGCAACTACGCACGATGAAGCTGGAAAAAACGCCCGGTATTGCGGAAACGATTGATTGGGCAACGGCACTGGCAACCCTGCATATAGCCCATCTTGATAAATCAATTATAGAACAAACGCTGGGCGTGGTACTAAAAGAATGGAGCGACACCCGGCAGGTACAGTTGTCACTCAGTGAACTACTTGAGAAAACAGGAATCCATTCAAAAGTGAGTAGTGAATAGACTAACATCCCTTTCCAAAAACATCATTCAGTTCAGCCGGTACCTGCGGCTGCAGGGATTTACTGTAGGCATTGAAGAAGAAGCACTGATATTGCAATCGCTGCAGCATTTTGATTTCAGCAGTCATGAATTGTTTTTCCTTTTGCTGAAAACCATTATTTGTCGAAGCAAAGCGCAACTGGATGCCTTTGATAATTTATTTAACGAATACTGGAAGCAACTCAATAAAGCAGTTGACGCGAAACAAAAAGAGGCAGCAAAAAAGAAGCCCCCTACTCCTCGCGAACAATTTGCTTCATTAAACGCCTGGCTGCATGGGCATCGCCATCAAGAGATTGAAGAAACGTCGGGCTACAGCATACATGAATCGCTTTCTCAAAAGGATTTTGCGGCCGTTCCCGATAACGAGGTGAGCGAACTGATGAAGGCTATTCAGCATTTATCAAAACGGCTGGCGGCAAAATCGAACCGCCGGTATGAAGTATCTAATAAACACGACCTGCCTCATCTGCGTGCAACGCTGAGGAAGAATCTTCGCAGGGGCGGTGAATTAATTGAGATCGTTCACCGGCGGCCCAAACGCAACCGCGTAAAACTGCTTATGCTGTGCGATGTAAGTAAATCGATGGAATTGTACTCAGCCTTTCTATTACAATTTATGTATGCCTTTCAGCAGGCGTACAGTCGCATGGAAACATTTGTTTTCAGCACTTCGCTTAAAAGAGTAACGCCTATGTTAAAGCTAAACAGCTTTCGGGAAACGCTGGACCTGTTGAGCAAAGAACAGGAAGGCTGGCATGGCGGCACACGGATCGGCGAATCGCTGAATACTTTTGTAAAGGATTACGGCCGGAAACTGATCGATTCAAAAACCATAGTAATCATTTTGAGCGACGGATGGGATACAGGCAAGATCGATCTGCTTGAAAAAAGCATGCAGATGATTCATGCAAGATCAAAAAAAGTGATCTGGTTGAATCCCCTCGCCGGTTACACCGCCTGGCGGCCTGAAGTAGCTGGTATGAAAGCCGCACTTCCCTACGTTGATGTATTTGCGGCGGTATATAATATAGAAAGTTTGAGAAAGCTGGGCAGGTGGTTATAAACTATCCGCAAGGGCGCTAAGGCGCAAAATATTCGACTTTACGCGTTAGCACCTTTGCAGAAATATTTAAGCGCGTTCATAGTTCATAACCACAACGCCTGATTTCAAAGTGGAGCTTGCTATCAGTTTTAATTTGAAAGATTCTTTTACGTCTTTGAATAAGGGAATGCCCTGGCCCAATACAATAGGATTTATAAATAACCAAAAACCGTCTATCAGGTTATGCTGCATCAATGCATGTGCTGCAGAGGGGCTGCCAAAAATTATGATCTCTTTTCCTTCCCCTTGTTTTATTTTATTTATCTCTTTTTCCAGATTATCGCTGATAATAGTTGTATTAGGAAGCTTTTGACCCTTCATGGATTTTGACATGATCACTTTCTCTACTTTCTTATACCAGGCTGAATGTTCCCGATCGTGTTTTGATGCATTGGGTCGATCTCCTGCGGTTGGCCAGTAACCCTCCATCATCTGGTAAGTAACGCGGCCATACAAAGCGGTGTCGGCTTCGTTTGTTCGTTGGCCTGCATAGTCGAACAATTCTTCGTCAACCTGGATCCAGTTCATTTCGCCATTGGGGCCTGCTACAAAACCATCGAGTGATACGTGCATGAATAAAACCAGTCGTCGCATACGGTAATTTTTAAGAAAATTATTAATGTTAATTGCCAATACAAACTTAGCAATTGAAAAATTGTTCCAGCAGGGTGTATTGCGACAAAAAGTGGGGCAAGTACGTCAGCATGGACTGGGAAAACCATAGAAATTAGTTATCATTGCCCAGTTAAACAATACCATGCCGGATACGAATCCTTTATTAGAGCTTAAAGAGTCTGTTGTTAATATTCCATTTGAGATCCATACGATGGAATGGATCGAGCAGAACCGATGGCAGCAGAATGAAATTCCGCACCGGCATAATTATTTCGTGATCATCTGGGTTAAAAAAGCCTCGGGTACTCACCTGATCGATCTGGAGAAATATGAGCTGGAAGATAATACCGTATACTGCATTACACCGGGTCAGGTGCATTTGCTAAAAACAAACGGTACGCCAGACGGCTATGTGATTTCCTTCACCGCTGAATTTTTAGGCGCCGGAGAAGCGAATTACGACCTACTGTTTAACACAGGTCTTTTCTACACATTCTCCAGTTCGCCGGTTATTAAAGTGGATTCGGCAATGAGCGCCGAAATGGAAGATGCAGTAGCCAAGATGATGAAGGAGTTTGGCAACTTCTTTTTACTAAGGGCAGAGATCCTGCGCGGCTTTCTGAAAATATTTCTGATTTATCTCACCCGCCAGTTTGAAAAACCACATGCGAATGAAGCAGCCTCGAAAAGCGTTGATCTTGTAAAACATTTTTTTGCCCTGATCGAGAAGCATTACACCACTAAAAAAATGGTGGCCGATTATGCAGAGGAGCTGGCCGTAACGCCCAATCACCTGAATGAGGTGGTAAAAAAAGTAACGGGTTTTCCGGCCAGTCACCATATTCAGCAACGCATTATATTGGAAGCCAAACGGCAGGCCGTTTATTCGAATGTTACCATGAAAGAAATAGCGTGGCATTTGGGTTTTGATGATACGGCCCATTTCAGCAAGTTCTTTAAAAACGCGTCGGGAGAGAGCTTTACGGATTTCAGGGCCAGGAATGGTTTGTAGTTTGTGGTTTTGGGTTTGTGGTTGGATTACCTCCGCCATTGCCTGCTGCCATAAAATATACATCAGTTCCCCTGATTCATCAATTGACATACAACCCGTTTTTCTGTTATTTTGAGTATTTGATTATGGAAACACAAACAAAACAAACCACCTGGGCCATAGACCCTGTTCATACAAAGATCAGGTTCGATACAAAGTATCTGCTGATAACGGCTGTATCCGGCTGGTTCAGGGAGTTTGAAGGAACAGTGCGGAGCGAAAACGACGATTTCAGCAGCAGCGAAATTGATCTTACTATATATACCCAGTCTGTTTACACCGGTAATGAAGAACGCGATAACCATTTGCGTTCTGCCGATTTCTTTGACGCCAGAAAATTTCCTGTAATTCGTTTCAAATCAACTGCAGTTACGTTGCAGGACAAGAGTCTTTACGTTACCGGTATTCTTTCTGTAAAAAATATCGAACACGAATATAGTTTCACCGCCAAACATCTGGGTACGTGCGCCGATCCTATGGGCAATACAAAGGCTGGTTTTGAAATGGATTGTGTACTCAACCGGAAAGACTTCAACATCTCCTGGAATCAGGTCCTTGATAAAAGCGGTTTACTCCTCTCTGATGAAGTAAAAATTCACTGTGATCTGCAATTGTTAAGGCTTTCTTAAGGCACCCACCACCATAAAATATACATCAGATTCCATTATATCACTATTCTTTAGGGGGCATTATTGAAGGAAATTTGTGGAGTAATAATTAATACACAAACACAAAAACTTAATACAATGTCAACAACTAAATGGACCCTCGACCCCGCACACAGTGAAATTACTTTTAAAGTAAAACACCTTATGATCAGCACTGTTACGGGACAATTCAGGAACTTTAATGTAACAGCCGAAACAGAAGGCGCCGATTTCAGCAAACCCGCTAACGTAAATGTATCTATAGATGTATCTTCTATCGATACCAATAACGAACAGCGCGACAATCACCTGAAATCTGAAGACTTCTTCAATGCGGCCAAACATAACCAACTGGTATTTAAAAGCACAAAATATGAAGCCAATGGAGAAGGTGCTACCTTGTATGGAGATTTAACGATACTTGGGCAGACAAAAAATGTGGCACTGAATGTTGAACCGGGCGGTGTTATAGTAGACCCGTACGGACAAACCAAAGCCGGATTTACCGTAAACGGTAAGATCAGCAGAAAAGAATTTGGATTAACATGGAATGCTGTTACCGAAGCCGGTGGCGTAGTAGTAGGCGACGACATAAAATTCAATGGTGAAATACAATTGATAAAACAGAACTAAGGGTGAATCGGAGAAGAAAGATCTCTTAGCATTAAAATTAACTATATGGAAGATAAAATTTTAGGCATACATCATATTACGGCTATTGCCGGAGACGCACAACGCAATTACGACTTTTATACCAAAGTACTGGGATTGCGGCTGGTTAAAAAGACCGTTAACTTCGATGATCCCGGTACATACCACTTTTACTATGGAAATGAAACCGGATCACCGGGTACTATTCTTACCTTCTTTCCCTGGGCAGGTGTACAACAGGGAAGAACAGGAACAGGTATGGCCACCAACATCGGCTACTCAGTACCCGCAGGCAGTATCGATTTCTGGAAGAACCGCTTTGCTGAATATAATATAGAACATAGCAGACTGAATGAATTTTTCGGTGAAGAAGTATTGGCTTTTGAAGATCCCGATGGATTAAAACTGCAACTGGTTGTTCCTTCAAAAGAAGATACACGCCCTGCATGGGAAACGAATGATATTAAATCAAACGTAGCTATAAAAGGCTTTCAGGGGGTTACGCTTACTTTAAGAAACGTGGGCCCTACGGCAGAGATTCTTACTGATATTTTCGGCTACAGATTGTTGAAACAGGAAGGGAACCGGTATCGCTTTGTTACTGATGCTATAGATACTGCGGCTGTTGTTGATATCATAGAATCTCCTACGGAAAAGCCGGGCCTTAATGCAGGTGGTACGAATCACCACGTGGCATTTCGTGTAAAGAACGAGGAAGTGGAAATGCAATTCAGGGAAAAGATATTAAGCAAAGGTCTTAATATAACGCCAAAAATAGACCGCAATTATTTTTATTCACTTTATTTTCGTGAGCCGGGTGGCGTTCTGTTTGAAATAGCAACCGATAATCCGGGTTTTGCAACAGATGAAAACGTACCTGAGTTAGGCACTCATTTAATGCTGCCTCCTCAATATGAGCCTCAGCGGCCAACGATTGAACAAGTGTTACCTAAACTGATTCAATAATATTATTCATGCATACCAAACAAATTATATCAGCAGGCAAGTCTTTGAATGAAGCCAATAAAGTGCTGATCATGGTGCATGGCAGAGGCGGCAGCGCCGATGATATATTATCGCTTGCGAATTATTTGCAGGTAAATGACTTCGCGCTGCTGGCCCCTCAGGCCACCACCAACACGTGGTATCCCTATTCGTTCCTGGCGCCTGTTGCACAAAATGAGCCATGGCTTTCTTCTGCCCTGGCCGTGTTAAAAGAAGTAGTGGCCGATGTAAAAGCGAAAGGCATAGCGGATGAAAATATTTACTTTCTGGGTTTTTCGCAGGGCGCCTGTTTAACGCTGGAGTTTGTTACCCGTAATGCTGCCACCTATGGCGGCGTGATGGCTTTTACCGGCGGATTGATCGGTGATACGATCAACACTGATAATTATACCGGTGATTTCGGGGGAACACCCGTATTCATCGGCACCAGCGATCCCGATCCGCATGTACCGGTTGAAAGAGTACATGCCACAGCAGAGATCCTAACCAACATGAACGCCCGTGTAATTAAAAAGATCTATAAGAATATGGGCCATACCATTAATCAGGATGAGATCAATACGGCTAATGAAGAAGTTCTGGCCACAATCGTACAATAAAAACTTTGCGTTCCTGCGTTGCTCTTTTGCGACGTTTAGGAACGCAAAGGGTGCAAAGACGACATAGTTAATTTCTGGTTTAATAACTTACCTTTCCGAAAACAAATCGTATGGAAGATGTTTCGTTACAGTTAAATGAAAAAGGTCGGGGTGAGTTTTATATTATGGATGGGGATAAGCAACTGGGGAAAATGGAAGTTGGCGTATTAGGCGATCACCTGACCGCATATCATACAGAAGTAATTCCGGAAGCAGAAGGGAGAGGGCTGGCGAAAAAATTACTGGAGGCCATGGTGAGCTATGCAAGAGAGAAGCAATTAAAAGTAATTCCGCTTTGTCCGTATGTGCTGGCGCAATTTAAAAGGCATCCCGAGCAATATGCTGATTTATGGAAACAACCAAATGTTCAATAAACCTAACTTATGTATAGTTACGATACCATAACAGAAGCTATTGACGATCTTAAAAAACGGGGTTATACCCACGACTTCAATGTCGTTACTAATAAATTAAACGCACATGACGATTTTGAAATAAAAGAGATGTATCGTTTTGAGGGTCCCTCCGACCCTGCCGATGAAGCCGTTGTGTATGCGATTGAAGCCCCTTCGGGAAAACTGGGCATTCTGGTAGATGGTTATGGCCCTTCTTCTGATGAACACAATACAGAGTTGTTACAGCATTTGAGAGAGAGAACGAGATAAGCCCGACCAGGCGTGCCAGGGTTTTCAGTGTTATTTTTTTGCATCACAACTTGTCCCGACTTGGCGGGATAGGCACATAGAAAACATAGAATTTCACATAGAAATTATTGTAAAAGCGATGTGGCTTTCTATATGCCCTATGTGCCTAGTTGTGGTGAAAGAAACGGAGGTCATGAACCGTGACACGCTCACGCCCATTGCAACCGATCCAGCAATCCGGCTTCCTTAAACACGCTTTCAATATATTCATGGTGCTGCGTAAAATGGCCCCATCCTTCGAAGTGTAAGGGAACAATTTTCGCATGACTAAAAAGCTGTGCCGCTTTTACGCCTTCTTCAGCCGTCATGGTTAAATGATTGGGGCCTACTTCGGGTACAACGGCAGCGCCTAAAAATAAAACAGCCAACCCGATATCAAAACGGCGCCCCACCTCTTCTACTCCTTCGTACCAAACAGTATCGCCGGAAATATACACAGCGCCTTTGTCTTCTCCTTTAAATTGTAATATAAAACCGGTAACCGGACCGCGATCACCATTAACCGGACCGTGGCGGCAGGGAGTTCCTGTAATAGTTATGATACGTCCGTCGCGGGCGGCTATTTCAGTGGTTTGCCAGTTGGCCAATCCTACGGCATTACCGCCTAATCTTTCTGCACCGGCAACCGTAGTGTATACCGTATCTGCCCGGGAAAGGAGGTGACGTCCTTCCCTATCGAGATTATCAAAGTGGTGATCGTGGCTTAGTAAAACATAGTCTATGAGGCCTATGTCGTACATGTCAACCGCAGGATCTTCCAGTTTGTGTAATGTGTATACGTTTGTTGTATAATCAGTTCCTTTGGGATCAAAAGTAGGATCGGTAAGGAAACGCAGCCCCGCTACTTCGAGCAGGGCTGTGGGTCCGCCGATATATTTTATTTTGATTTCGTTGGAGATCATAGCTGGTAATTTGTGAATGAACCCATCAATTGCTTGCGCCTCAACCCACCCCTATTGATCTTGTTGCATTTGTTAACAACCAAGGCCCCTCCAGGGAGGGGATGGGCCCTCTGATTTTCACGGTCTCTACTTACTACCAGCTTCTTTCACATTCAATGAAGACCCATTTCTTACTTCTTCGCTCGCTTTTTGTACGATATGATCGCCGGCTTTCAGATCGCCGTATACTTCTACCTTACCATCATTCTCACGTCCTTTCTTTACATCTACCCATTCTGCTTTGCCATTAACAACTCTTACAACAAACACTCTTTCCTGTGAACTTACGATGGCCGATTTGGGAACGATATAGGTACTGTCTTTGGTAGATAACGGAATGTTCACATTCGCCACCATACCGGGCAACAGTTTTTTGTTTTCATTTGCTACGTCCATTTCAATTCTTTGCGAACGAAGGCGGCTATCAAGTGCGCCGGCCAGCCTTTTTACCTGCGCAGTGAATTTTTCATTCGGAAATGCATTCACATTAAAGCTCACTTTATCCTGCTGATCGAGGTAGCCGGTAAAAGCTTCGGGTACAAAGATAACCAAACGCAATTTTTTCTGCTCCTGCAGGGTGAACAAAGGAAATTCCGATCCTTTGCCAGAAGGACCTACATAAGCCCCTGGGTTGGCATTACGCGAAGTAATGATGCCATTGAAAGGCGCTCTTATTTCAAGGTACCCTCTTCTTTCGGTAACTTCTTTGTATGCTGCTTTGGCGGCATCGAGCTGGGCATAGTCAGAATTTTTCTTAGCGAGTGCCTGGTCGAGATCGTTCTGAGAAATGGTACCGGGTGTTTGGCTGGTTTCGAGCAAACGGTCGTAATTCGATTTGCTGGCAAGATACAGGGCCTCCTGTGATTTCAATCTTGATTCCGCTGCAGATGCGGCAGAATTCAGTTCAGGCGCTTCCATAGTAGCCAGTAATTGTCCGGCCTTTACTTCAGTACCAACATCGGCATATAATTTTTTTACAAAACTGTTTTCTTTGGCATACAGGTCAACCTGCTGAAAAGCGATCAGCTCACCAGGAATTTGCAGTGATGAAGAAAGCATTCCCTTTTGCAGGGTCACTACTTCTGTTGCAGGAACAGCAGCAGGAGCGGTTATTTTATTTTCAGCAGGTTCGCCGCTTGATGAATTGCAGCTTTGCAGTAAAGCTATCAAACCTGCACCAGCTGCCAAGGCAATGGTGCTCAGTTTCAGCAGACGAATAAATTTGATACCGCTTGTTTTATTTATTGATTGTCTCGGTTGCATATGCGCTGTTTTCGGTAATATTCTAACAAAATTAATATTAGTGGTTGGGGGTTTTAATCGTTGAGCCTGCATTAGCTGCTTTTAACTCTCCGTTTCCATTTTTTACTAAAGCCGGTTCATGAGGAACATAAAATTTGCTTTCCTTATCCTCAGGATCAAGCGAAACAGATTGAGTTGTTGTTTTACCCTGCATCCAGGTAAATACCATGGGCAGAATGAACAGGGCGGCAAAAGTAGAAGCGATCAAACCGCCTATCACGGCACGTCCTAACGGAGACGCCTGATCTCCTCCTTCACCAAAGCCTGAAGCCATTGGTATCATACCTGCCACCATGGCGATGGTAGTCATCAATATCGGGCGTAAACGCAGAGCGGCGGCTTCTTTGGCTGACTCCCATGCATTGCCGTTGTGCATACGTAAATGTTCGGCATTGGTAATGAGCAGCACCGAGTTGGCGATAGATACACCCACCGACATAATGATACCCATATATGATTGCAGGTTAAGTGTTGAACCGGTAAGCATCAGCATGATCAATGCACCCAACACCACCGCAGGAATGGTAGCCAATATTACGGCGCTCACTTTAAACGACTGGAAGTTGGCGGCCAGCATTAAAAAGATCACCACAATGGCCACTATTAAACCTCCCTGTAAACTATTCAGTGTATCAGTCAATACTTCACTTAATCCTTTTGATTCTACCGTTAAACCACGTGGCAGTTCGCCCAGCGATGCCAGTGCAGCCTGTACATCGGTGGTTGCTTTACCCAAATCGGTTTTATGTAAGTTGGCAGTAACGGTTACCATAGGCATGGCGCCCACATCGTCATTTTCACCCGAAGTAGTATCAGGTTGTATGGTGGCTACATCACTTAATACGGGACGCGGCGAATTGGGTGTTACCGGAATTTCACCAATACTGCTTATGCTGGTCATTTTATTTTCAGGTATTTCCACCTGCACACTGTACGACAGATTGGATTTTTCATCAACCCATACATTCTTATCAGTATAACGTGATGAAGAAGTAGAAGCGATCAGTGATCGCGAGATATCATTAATATCTACACCGAGCTGTGCGGCTCTTGTTCTGTCGATATTGATATTGAGCGCGGGATAGTTCACCGACTGCCCCAACTGCACATCGCGCAGATAAGGGATCTGTTTCAGTTTTTCTATCACTTTATTGGCATAGACTACGTCTTGCTTTTTATTTCTTCCTGAAATACGAACTTCTATAGGCGTGGGCGAACCCTGACTTAGTATTTTATCGGTAAGCTGAATAGGTTCAAAAGAGAGTTTTACATCCGGCAGAATGCTACCGAGCTTCTGTCTTATTTTCTCTTTCAGATCATCAATGTCTACTTTATAATCTTCTTTAAGCTGTACCTGCAGAACAGCTTCCTGCGGACCACTCATAAACAGATAGATAGGGCTGGTACTGAATAAACCGGGGTGCTGACCTACAAAAGCGGAGGTGACAGCGATATTCTTTTTGCCAACGAGTTCATCCAGCGCATCGAGTGTTTTGAGCATGATGCCTTCGGTACGTTCGATACGGGTGCCATCCGGAGCGCGTAACCGAACCTGAAATTGTCCGGAGTTGGTACGCGGCAATACATCGCGGCCGATATGAGAGAGCAACAATACTGCAGCGCCACTCACCAGCACGATGTAGGCGATCACTATCGGTTTGCGGAAAGGTAATATTCTGTCGAGGAACCGCAGGAACCGGGCACGGAGCTTTTCAAAGCCTGTAGCGTTCTTTTCTTCTTTCTGCAATAACATCTTCTTCTGGTCCCAGGTATCTTCTCCTTCATGAACAACAGCATTATTTGCGACGACCGGTGTATGCGATTTCATCATCCAGTTGGCGAGCACCGGTACAAAGGTTTGTGCCAGGAAGTAAGAGGTGATCATGGAGAAAGCAATAGCCAGCGCCAGCGGAAGGAACAGCGAGCCCGGTATGCCTCCCATAGTAAATGCAGGCGCAAACACGGCGAGTATACATAGCAGGATGAGCAGTTTAGGAAACGCTATCTCCTTACACGCATCCCATATGGCGAGAGCCTTTGGTTTGCCCATCGCAAAGTGCTGGTGTATATTTTCAATAGTTACCGTGGATTCATCGACCAGAATACCAATGGCGAGCGACAGACCGCTGAGCGTCATGATATTTATGGTTTGATGGAAAAGCGATAAAAATAATACGCCTGCTATAATAGAAGTAGGAATGGTAAGAATTACAATAGCTGCCCCTCTGGGGTCGCGCAGGAACAGCAACACCATTAAACCGGTAAGAATGGCGCCAATGGCTCCTTCACTGATCAGGCTCTTTACGGAATTGATCACGTATACTGACTGGTCAAATTCGAAAGACAGTTTTACATCGTCGGGTAACTGGGCCTGGAATTTTGGTAATGCTTTTTTAAGGTTCTGCACTACTTCCCAGGTACTGGCGTCGGCCGATTTGGTAATAGGCATATACACCGACCGTTTGCCGTTTACCAGCGCATAGCTGCTGGTAATATCGGCGCCATCTTCTACCGTGGCTACATCACGCAGATACAGGTTCTGCACACCACCTTTAAATAAAGGAATGTTTTCAAAGTCCTTCATTTGTTTAATGGTGGTATTGGTAGGTGTTATATAGTTGTAATCATTCACACGAACGTTACCTGAAGGTGTCGTTTGGTTATTGATGCGAATGGCCTGTACCAACTGATCGGGTGTAATGTTGTGCGCCCGCATTAATTCGGGGTCTGCTTTAATAACTACGGTGCGGACGTTACCGCCAAACGGCGCCGGTGATACCAGACCAGGAATAGAAGTAAAGGCAGAACGCACGTATACGTTCGCGAGATCAAGCAGTTCGTTGTTTGAACGGCTGGGGCTTGTTAATACCAGTTGACCTACTGGTAATGTAGATGCATCGAATCGCAGAATAAACGGCGGCTGCGAGCCCGGTGGAAAGATCGCCTGTGCCCTGTTACAATAGGCGCTTACTTCGGCAGCGGCCTGCGCCATGTTTGTACCGGGATAAAAGCTAAGCTTCATTAACGTTAGTCCCTGAATATTTTTTGTTTCAATGCTCTTTACGCCGGATACATACAATAACAGGTTCACATATTGTTTACCGAAGAACGCTTCCATTTGGGTGGGCGTATAACCACCGAAGGGGTGTGAAATATAAATAACCGGTAAGTCGAGCGAGGGGAAGATATCCACTTTGATACTACGCACTGCGCTAATACCAAAAAAGAATAATCCCGCTACCAGTACCAGTATCGTAATAGGTTTCCGTAATGCTAATCTGATGAGCTTCATAAAAAAATCTGTTTAAGGGACGCTAAACGCGGAACGCTTAATGCATAACGCCTGTATTTGTCAATTGCCTACTGCCCACTGCCTACTCACTTTCTTATTTAACCTGTTTCACAAATAAATCAAAATCACCTGAGGCGGCCGCTTTCAGCAGCAGGGCCTGCCATACATTTATATTTGCTACACTTCGATCGGTTTCTGCTCTGTTCAATGCATATAGCGCCTGCTGCAGGTCAACTATATTGGTTAATCCGTTCTTATACAAAACACTTTTCTGCAGGTAAGCATCCGCCGCGGCTTTATACTGCACGGGTACTTCATGGGCGCTTTGCAAACTGTTTTCTATACGTTGATCGGCCAGTACCAACTGGTCCTGTAACTGGGTTGATACCAGGTCGTATTCGTTTTTATAGGCAGCGGTTATAAACTGCTGGGCTTTCACCTGTTGCTTAATTTTCGCAATGCTGGTAATATTCCAGGCAAGAGATATACCGGCTACGTAGTTGGTCCTTACCGGCTTAATGCCTTCAAAATAATCCTTCGAATATTTGGCATCGGTAACATTATAGGAATAATCAAAGCCGGAACCACGGGTTTGAAGGATGCCGAACAAATTCAATCCGGGCAGAATACTTTTCTTAAGATACTCTGTAGCCACATCGCTTTGATTGATACGTGTTTGAAAATATTTTACCTGCGGGTTTTGTGTAACCGGCGTACTGGTATTTGTTTCGGTTGGTATCAGATTGAAATAAGTGGTGTCCAGACTAAACGCAACGGGGGCCACATTCAGCAACTGCGCCAGTTGATTACGGATCTGCAGTTCTGCATTCTTTGCATCGATCAGTGACAGCTTAGCCCTTGATACTTCGGCATTGGCGATAGATGAGTCAACACCTGCATTCAATCCGGTACGGGTACGGGCGGCCACTGTGTGCTGAACTGAAACGGCTCTTTCCAGATTGGCCTGAGCGTTCTCCACCAGTTTTTGTGCGGTTAATAAATTCAGATAGGCGCCTGAAATTTTCACACTTTGAATAAACTGTTCCTGTACCAGATCGGCACTGTCTTTCTGCACCTGAGCATTAGCGAGTGATATTTTCGACTTCAGCCGTCCGAAAGAGAAAAACTCCCAATTGGTGTTCAGCAGGTATAAGGAACCAAAAGCTGCATTCCAGTTCTGCGAGGCACTGATCGGTCCGGATGAAGAAACACCCGTAGCGCCAACAACGGGCGCCAGCGCACCATACTGACCATTGATGGTACCATAATCCTGTTGTACAGATGCAATTACGTTGGGCAAATATTCATTACGGGTATTCTGAACAAGTGCCGAGGAAGCGTTCAGGTAATTGCGTTTGGCCTGTATGTTCTGATAATTTTTCAGCCCGGTGGTAATAGCTTCCGAAAGCGATAAGGGATGCTGCTCCTGTGCCGTGGCCGATGAGTGGAACATAACAATGGCCGCTACCATAGTAGTGATCACTGTTATAGCAGTTTTTAGCATACTGGTTGATTCTTTTCTTCTTTCACTAATGAGCATGACGAATATGTTAATTGAGCGTTAACGGTGAAACAGTCTATTCCCACGAAGGGATTTGATTCACGTTTTTAATCTTATTTTAATGGCAGCATCGAGAGAAATCAGGGTTTCCGATTGTGAGCAGCTTTTCTGTTGCAAAGCTATTCCGGCCTTAACCTGTGTTTATAGTCCACTTACTAAAAAATCAGTAGTCCACTAAATATTGTTGCCAGGAATTATTTGCGCAGGATGAAAAGCAATCGGGTTTACTTTGATGCATGTTTATATTAACACGTCAGGAATGTAAAATTGCATGACAATCATCGATTTTCCCCTGTACAATTTTGGGTTTATTCTGTACAATTACAGGCCCCGGTAAAAAGTCGTATTTCTTCTGCGCAGGAATAATCAAAGGCTTTTGTAGTCTTTTCATGATCGTTATTTCTTCTGTTGTTGTTACTTCCGTTCTGCAACCTTCGACTGGCACCACAAAGTTACAATGCGATTTTACTTTTGCAATTACACAATTCAAACAAGGAATTATAAAAAACAAAGAATTGTATTTGTGGGCATTACAGGCAAAAACCAGCATTCAGTATTCATTTAATATTGAATGAAAGACCTAAACCTGTAGCCGTTTCCGGCGCAAAATTAGTTAACGGATTGTTACATGAGACGCTTATACTATTCGTACAACTTGCCGTTAACACGATTTAATTTCATTTTAATCGTCACAATGCCCTTTCATGACAATCGCGACATTTTTATATGTACTCTTTTGGGGTTATTCTGTACTTTTACAGGCATGAATACCGAGAATCTGCACCAGCCTTTTGAAATAGTGTATAAGGAAACGGATGAGTGCCTTAAACCCACGCATAAACATAACTTCTTTGAACTGGTGTACATCATTGACGGAACAGGAACCCACTGCATCAATAAAAACAAATTTGAATACAGGAACGGTAATCTATTCCTGCTCACTCCGCAGGATTCGCATAAGCTCACGGTAAAAACAACTACCAAATTTTTCGTGGTGCGGTTCAACGACATTTACTTTAAATCGCAGAACGAACATGCTGCACAAAGCGAATGGATAAAAAAGCTGGAGTTTATTTTTCATAATACCACTCATTCACCTGGTTGTATTCTGAAAGGCATGAGCGACAAAGTACTGGTAAAAGCTTTAATAGAAGGCATCATTAAAGAACATATCAATAAAGAGCCTTACCATCAGGAAATCGTTCATCAGATCGTTAATACACTTATTTCTATTGTTGCGCGGAATATTTATATCAATTTGCCCAACAAAATGAAGTATGATGCAAATAATGATGAAACCACTTTAAAGATCATTCATTATGTACAGGCCAATATTTACAGGCCCGAGTTATTGAAGGCTGAACAGATAGCGGCTACATTTCAAATCTCAGTTAATTACCTCAGCGAATATTTTAAAAAGCATACCGGAGAATCTTTGCAGCAGTATATTACCAACTATAAACTGAAGCTGGTAGAAACAAGATTGCTGCACAGCGATATGCGCATCAACGAAATTGCTTTTGAATTACACTTCACCGACGAGAGCCATTTGAATAGAATTTTTAAAAAGTACAAAGGCATCAGTCCCACCGGATATCGTAAACAGGTATTGTTTAACAGAAAAACGATACTGGCGGCTACAGCCTGAGTGCTTTTAAGTTACAGGTTTCATGTTGCATGTTACAAGGTGCCTTGAAACCTGAAACTTGTAACCTGAATCCTGCAATATGAAACCTAATCCTGCGTTACAGAACAACCTTTAATTTACACCCGGCAAACAACATGGATAGTGCTCCCGATTCTCCTTTAAAAGCCCGTATAGCTACGGCTGTTTTCTTTTTCGTTTCAGGCTTTGGCTTTTCGTCATGGGCATCGCGCATACCAACCATTCAACAAAACCTGCATTTGAACGAAGCGCAATTGGGCGCTGTGTTATTCGCTATGCCTGCAGGTTTAATGTTAACCCTGCCTGTAACGGGTTATTTATTACGCAGGTTCAGCAGTCGTTACATTATGATCACCGGTGCGGTATTGTTTAATATTATGCTGTGCCTGGTAGGCTTTGTATCACAAACATGGCAACTGGCGGTTGTATTATTTTTCTTCGGCTCATCACGTAATCTGTTCAATATATCGGCCAATGCACAATCGATAGGCGTGCAGAAATTATATGACCGCTCGATCATTGCCACGTTTCATGGCATATGGAGTACTGCAGGATTTGCCGCTGCTGCCGTTGGTTCGCTTATCGTATCGATGAGCATTGCTCCATCGTGGCATTTATTAGCAGTGGCTGTAATTCTTACCGGTTTGTGTTTTGCTTTCTTTAAAAATAGTGTACATCAGCGCCCACAACCGCATGAGCGGAAACAAAGTTTTCAGTTGCCCGATAAAGCCCTGATCAAGCTGGGTTTTATTTGTTTTGCCTCGATGGCCTGTGAAGGAACGATGTACGACTGGAGCGCTATTTATCTGAAAAAAGCTGTACATGCCTCGAAAGAAATGGCCACCGTTGGTTATGCGGTATATATGGTGGCTATGACCATAGGCCGGTTTACCGGTGATAAACTGGCTAATTCCATCGGCATTAAAGCCATGCTGAAATACAGCGGTCTGCTTATTTTCAGCGGACTGGTGCTTGCTGCCCTTCTCCCCTATACAATCTCTGCCTGGTTAGGTTTTGTAATGATCGGTATGGGCGTATCGTGCGTAGTGCCCATGGTGTTTAGTATGGCGGGCAGAATAAAACATATGAGCGGCGGCCCTGCTATTGCGGGCGTTTCAACGGTTGGCTATTTTGGTTTTTTGATCGTTCCCCCCATGGTTGGTTTTATTGCAGAAGAGTTTAACCTGCGCTGGTCTTTTGCCCTGATCGCCTTATTTGGCGCTTTGATTACGTTGCTGGTGAGTAAGATGAAGGAGGTGTAGAGACAGAATAGACAGTATGACTTTCCTGAAAATGGCCTATTTCCAGCGCTATTACATGAACTATGATATAGCTTTAACTCAGTAAAAAATCTTCAATATTGGCAGGAGAAATGACAAAGGTTTTTGTATTGGGGTAGTTTTCTGTAAATGTTTGAGGGAACCGTACCTTCTTATCTTTATTCCACTTAAGTTCATAAGCATTAAACTGCCCTTCACTTTCTTCTATAAGGTCTATTTCCTGTTGTTGCGTTGTACGCCAGAAATACTGCTTTGTGTCTCGGTTATCGTAACGAAGTAATTTCATTCTTTCAGCAATAACAAAATTTTCCCAGAGAGCGCCGACGTCATTCCTAAAATTAAGTGGTTGGAAATTATTTATGACAGCATTACGTATTCCACAATCATAGAAATAAATTTTTTTCCCATTTTTAATTTCATTCCGAACGTTTCTATTAAATCCCGGCAAACGAAAAACAACAAAGGCTTTTTCTAAAAGATCGATATATCTTTCAACAGTTTTTGGATCGCTGTCAATTGTTCTTGCTATTTCTGTATACCTGACTTCATTTCCTATTTGTACTGCAAGCGCTATTAGTAACTTCTCAAGAACTGTAGGTTTATTTATCTGTTCCAACATTAGGAGATCTTTGTATAAATAACTACTTGCCAACAATTTTATAAGCTCTTTTTCCTGACCAGGGTTCGTTACTATCTCGGGGTAATATCCAAAAATCAACCTATGTTCTATTAATCGTTTTTCATCTAATAAACCATTATGCTGAACCATTTCTGCAAAGCTTAATGGAAACAACATAAATTCATATTTGCGGCCAGTCAAAGGTTCATTAACCTTACCTGAAAGTTCAAATGCTGATGAACCTGTTGCAATTACCTGAACGTCTTTGATCTGATCAGTAAATAGTTTTATTGTAAGACCAATATTTGAAATTCGTTGGGCTTCATCAATAAAAACAATTTTTTTATTGCCGGCTATGGTTTTTAATTTGGTAGCCGTTGTGTTGGATAGTATTTCTCTTACATCTGCATCGTCTCCATTTAGATACAAATAGTCCTGTCCGGTTTCTTTAAGCAAAGTTTCCACTAAAGTGGATTTTCCAACCTGCCTGGGGCCAAAAAGTAGTAAGGCCTTACCTTTGAAGAGTCTTTTTTTCAAAGAGGCTTGTAAAGATCGTATTATCATTTACTTTAATTCAATATTCAAAAGTATAATATTTTAGGATTTGATTCCTGAAATATCATAATATTTTTGGATTTCATTCCTTAAATATCATAATATTTTAGGATTCTATTCCTGAAATGTCATAATATTTAAGGATTTGACCCCTAAATTGAAAAAAATCAGAACAGCGGCCCCATGTGGGTAGGCAGTGGCTGATAACTACGAACGTTGATTTAAGAGGCAAGCTTGAATATTTCAACGGAAAAATTTGCATCTAGCCCATCTAAAAACGCATTGTCGTATCTTGAAGCAGGATGACGACTTTATCTATTGTACCGCACGCATCTATTTCAACTTTTGTAAGCAGCATACTGATAATTGAAAATTGCCTGTTGCAAAAAAATATAGGGCTTCCTTTAATAGCCAATGGGTACCCGTGCATTATTTTTCAAACGACGGGCTCGGGGCCAATACTGAATGGCGATAAAAAGATGGACAGCCTGATGCTGTACGGGCAAATCATAAAACCACTCACCCTTTATACGCCCGACCGGTTAACGATCATCTCTTACTTCCTTCATCCCTATATGGTAAAAGCGGTATTCGGATTTCAGGCAACTGAAATAACCGATACAGGCATTGACCTGAGCAACCTGAAACCGGCAAAAGAAAAAAATCTAAAAGAGCAGCTGGTGAATGAGCCATCACTGGAAAAGCGGTTGCAACTGCTCAACCATTTTATTCTGGAACTATATAATCAGGCTTATGCAGATACGCCCTGCGGGATTATTTATGCTTCGCAAACGATCATAAAAAACAAGGGGCTGCTATCGCTTCCGGAGCTTCAGAAAGAATTGCAAATTACCGAGCGCACCTTTCAGCGCATGTTTGAATCGTATGTAGGCATTTCTCCGCGTATGTACAGCAGGATCTGCCGGTTCCAGGCGGCATTTCGTCAGCTCAATGAAAATCAATTTTCCCACCTGAGCGATATTGCCTACGAGCATGATTATACCGATCATAGCCACCTCACCCGCACGTTCAAAGAATTTACCGGTTATACGCCTAAGGAATATCTGAAAAACACCGAAGAATTCCTTCTGTTGAATGAAAAATGAGCCTTCCTTCACCACAACTTGTCCCGATTTGTCGGGATAGTCACAATAGATACACATAGGAAGTCACATAGTAATATCTATGTGAAACCTATGTTTCCTATCTGCCTATGTGGTGCCCCTGTCGGGTTCGTACTATTTTTTCTCTTTCGGGCTGAATAGCTTTGCTGTATTAAATCAATAAAACAGTATCAAAATGAGAAAGTTAATAGCATCAACCTGGATAACCTTAGACGGTATTTTCGACGCCAATAGCATGGGCCAATGGTTTAACCCTTACGATAGTGAGGAAAGACAAAACTATATCCGCGATGGCATTTTAGCTGCCGACGCTTTTCTGTTCGGACGGGCAACCTACGAAATGCTTTTCCCCTACTGGTCGTCACTAAAGAACAACGAAATGGGTGTGGCCGCTAAATTAAACAGCGCTCCAAAACATGTTGTGTCTACCACACTTAAAAAAGCGGAATGGGATAATGCATCCATCATCAACGATAACATTGAAGCAGCAATTAAGAAGCTGAAACAACAGCCCGGCAATGAGATCCAGATAGAAGGAAGCGGCGAACTGGTTCGATCACTAATGAAAGCCGGTCTTATTGATGAATACCGACTGCTGGTTCATCCCGTAATAATGGGAAGCGGGAAACGCTTTTTTGAAGAAAACACTTCATTCACCGGTCTTGAACTGACCGAAACAAAGCAGATCGGCAAAGGCGTTATACTTCTTTGCTATACGCCAGCGAAAAAGTAAAGAGACCCGAATTATCGAATCAACAACACCATGCCTTTACGTGTAGCAATTCCGCAAATAGTGGTAGCTCTTATCTGATAGATATATCCGCCAGGGGGTTGCGGCACTCCGTTATAAGTACCGTCCCAGCAGCCCGTAGGATCACTTGTAAAGAATACCCGCTGCCCCCACCTGTTAAAAATCTCGAACTGCATGCTGGTTATCCGGCTCCAGTATTTTAAACCAAAGCAATCGTTTTTACCATCGTTATTAGGTGTAAATGCATTAGCCACCGGGAACTTGCTGATTGCTTTTGTGAGATCGACCAGAACGTCTATTGAATCTCTTATGCTGCAGCCATTGGGGCCTGTAGCCGTAACATAGTAAGTGGTGTTTATTAAAGGCGTTACAACAGGATTGGCCGAAGTAAAACTGGTTATGCCGGGTAAACTGTCCCACACGTAGTAATTGTCGCCGGTAGCATGTAAAACAGTTTGACCGAAGGTACAATCAATATCGTTCGATTTGGTAATAGTAGTTACCGGCAATTCTCTAACAGTAACCGGCACCGTAACAATGCCAGCCCTCAGGCATTCATCTTTCATCTGAACCTGGTAAACCTGTGAAGTATCGGGTTGC
>Ga0105239_10001736_pt1 | contig 28729 bp, 15 predicted proteins | sample KBSC44metaG_FD_92761 | JGI IMG/M metagenome (GOLD analysis project Ga0105239, IMG submission 92761) | Corn rhizosphere microbial communities from Kellogg Biological Station, Michigan, USA - KBS C4-4 metaG | ecosystem: Host-associated > Plants > Roots > Rhizosphere > Soil | place: Michigan, USA...
CCGGCCGCCTGGTCATAGTGAAAAGCAATGGTGGAAAATGCGCCCTTTTCATAGTTATAATTAGTCCCTTCGTCTTCGTACAGGGTGAAGTCCGCGTCCCGGCCGGTGTACACATATAGCGTAATAGTGTCCGCCGGCCGCTGGCTCGTATATTGCAGATCCGGGCCCAGGGCCAGGATCGATCCCTCTCTAACGTACACGGGCATATGCTCGTAAGGCGCCCCCGCAGGAATTCGCTGCCCGCCCGCCATATACTTCCCGGAATAGAGATCATACCAGCCCTGGCCGGCAGGAAGATAGACCTCCCTTTCGCGCGCCTTGTACGCAGTGACCGGCGCAGCCAGCAAAGAAGGCCCCAGCATGAACTCATCCGCAACCCCCAGCGACGCCGTGTCGGTTGCAAAATCCATCGCCAGACCACGCATCAGCGTATAATCGTCCTTCCACACCCGGCCGCACAATGAATAGAGATAGGGCAACAGCCGATACCGCAACCGGTCATAATAAAGCATGCTCCGGTAGGCGGGATGCCCCTCCGGCGCTACATTATAGATCTCCCGGTAAGGATACTGCCCATGCACACGAAACAGCGGACAAAAGGCCCCGAACTGATACCACCTCGTCATCTGCTCGCGCCATTCTTCCAGGTCCTCGCCCTTCGCGTCTTCAAACCGGCGCTCCACAGCAAATCCCCCGATGTCCATCGTCCAGTAGGGAATACCCGACAATGAAAAATTGATCCCGGCCGCTATCTGATCCCTCATATCCGACCACCGCGCGGCAATATCCCCGCTCCAGACAGCCGCCCCGTACCGCTGAGAACCCGCAAAAGCGCTCCGGGTAAGTATAAAAACGCGCCGCCCGCTGTCGGCGGAACGCTGTCCTTCATAGATGCCGCGCGCATTCTCCAGCGGATAGGCATTGAGCCACTCCGCCGCAGGCCCCAGCGCCGTCGGCGTCATCTCTTCTTTTCTTTTCTGTGGTGATACATTCGAAAGGATATCCGGCTCGCTGGCGTCCATCCACCAGGCATCGATCCCCTTGCGGTACAGCTTGCGGTCAAGCAACCCCCAAAAGCCCTTCCTGGCCGCCGGATTGAAAGCATCGTAGAAAGTAGAGACATATCCATTGCCGATCCAGTCGCGCTGACCATCGGCAACATTTCTTTTATAAAGCCACCCGTTCCTGTCAAAATCCTTATAGGCGTCGATCCCTTCATAGAACTTCGGCCATACGGAGATCATAAAATGCGTATGATAGTCACCGTGCAGCGCCCGGATCATGCTGTTCGGCGAAGGGAACCGCGCCGCATCGAACTCCTGGCTTCCCCATTCCTCCCGCCGCCAGTAGCTCCAGTCCAGCACGATATTGTCCAGCGGTATCCCGCGTTTCCTGAACTCCTTCACCGTCTCCAGCACCTCGCTTTCAGTCTTGTACCGCTCCCTGCTCTGCCATAGCCCCATTGCCCACTTCGGCGCGATGGTAGCCTTCCCGGTAAGACGGCGATAGCCCGCCACCACCTCGTCGGCATTCCGGCCATATATAAAATAATAGTCCAGCTGTCCCCCCGCCTCCGATGCAAAGCTGAGATCATTCTCCTGCCCGGCAGGAAGAGGCCCCAGCCATTTCATCGACAGATACGACTCTCCGCCATCCGGTGTCCACTCGATCCTGACAGACGTCTTCTTATCCCTCTCCAGCAACACCCGCAAATTCGCCGTTCCCGGATTCCACGCCTCCCTCCACCGGTCCAGCAAAAGCCGACCGTCGACATATACTTTAATATATCCCCCGTACTTTACCCGGAATGTATGCATACCCGTCGTCCCCGACGATAGCGCACCCTCCCAGACGACCGAACCACCCGCCGCATCAAAAGCCGCAGGCAGCAGCTTTTTGGAATCCCCAAGCCACTCATAGCCGATATCCGACGCCGGCAGCTGGATATCCCCGGCCCCATCGTGCTGCCTGTTGCGATAGTACGTAGCAGTCAGCCACCCTTCCTCCCCTGTTTTTGAAAAAAGCCGCAAGGCCGACAACGGCTCATACGGCCGCACATCCCCTACCGAGCTGATAGAATAATTATCCCACAGGATCCCGTAGTTCCGGCTCGATACCAGGAAAGGAACAGCCACCTCCGTATTGTTCTGGAAAAGATCCACCCGGTAACCCTTGTGGTTGACCAGCCCGTCCTGGTGCTGCCCGAGGCCGTACAACGCCTCGCCCGGCATCGTCTGAAAGGTCTGGCGGATATGCCAGCTTTGCCTGCCGTCATAGACAGCCGGCTCGAAACTCCTCCCCCCGACCGCCTTCTCGGCGACGACAACCCCACCCGACAGGTCGGCAAACCGGACCGCGCCCGTCGAAAGCCTGATCGTGGCCGCCAGCGAACGCGTCTTCAGGACCACCTCGCTGTCATTCGGCGAGAGATCCCAATGGAGTGATGAATCCGTCTTATATGTAGTAATAAGGCTCTCCGTTTGCCGGGAAGGCTCACCCTCCGGGCTGGAAAGCACCCTGATAATATTATCTGCGATCACCTCAAGCCGCACGGCTGCAGCATGACCGGAACAACGACCGTCCGGGTAGACAACCACGCCATCCGCGGCACGTAGCCAACGGGGATCGTTCACCCCAGCCCTCGAACCCTGGGCAATAACACCATTCACTCCACCTCTCGAACCCTGGGCAATAACACCATTCACCCTACCTCTCGAACCCTGGGCAATAACACCATTCACCCCACCTCTCAAACCCTGGGCAATAACAACGAAGAAGAATACAGTCAATAGGCAGCGCAACCTTCGCTCAAACATAGCAAGCAGTTATTTCTAATCAAAAATAGACCGCTACGCCTGACCCCGGGGTAGTCTTACCGGCAAATCAAGGTATCGGATTGTTCTCATCAGGGGTATAATTCTGTTATTTTTAGGTATACAATGGTTCATCCATCTACTGCTTTACAAGCGGAACGTTCCTCCCCCCGGCGCTCAAATAATATACACCCCGCGCAAGCCCGCTGATATCCAGGGAAGTGAGGGCGCCGACGACGGCTGCTTTAATTCGCATGGTCCTGACCAGTTTTCCCGAAGGCTCATGCAATTCCAGCACGATCTCCCCCTGCTGCGCAGGCAGCTGAACGTATACTACGTCGTTCGCAGGATTGGGGAATACACGCATGCCGGTAACCTTGTCAATGGATACCGCCACAATTCTACTGTAGACATAGCCGCCGCTACGGTCGACGACCTTCAGCCGGTAATAATTGACCAAAGGCAATGGCCGGTTATCATAAAAGGAATAACTCCCGGTAAGGCCCGCATTGCCACCCACCGCCGCGGGACCAGGAACGGTGCCGATACCGTCGAATGCAACCCCGTCGGCGCTCCTTTCAATAGCATACAGGGTCACTCCCGTATCATTGCCGCCTGCAAAATCCAGCCGGACGCCGCTGCCCACCCTGGTGCCTGTCAGATCAACGGGATCCAACGCCAGCACCGGTAAGCTGGCCGCCAGTTGCAACGAACTGATCGATAATGGAGCAAGACTTACCTGCAGGCTGCTGTCGCTGGCCGGCGTTATGGTCGAGGACTGCAACGCGTTATTGGTATGTGAAATGAACGTTTCCGTACCCGCCGGAAGATTAGACAAGGTGAGAGCCTGCACCGGCTGGCTGGATAATTTAAAATGGGAAAGGTTTACCAGGACGGTCTTCGTGAGCGTAAGCGACCTGTTCACCAGCACCACCGTGACCGAATCATTGGCATCATTGGCTGTCGCATAAGCAGATACATTGAGCTCGTCGTCCGATACCGCCTTAATGCTGTTATTCTTATTGTATCGGCTGTACAGGTGCAGCGTCTCCCACATGCCTTTTTCCCAGCTCCAGGGAGAAAAATATTCCACTCCGTGGTTCATAAATTCGCCCAGCATCGAACCATACCACACCGCCTGGGCATTTGGATCGTTGTTGAGAGCGACCGAGGTCTCACTCACGCCGAATGTGACTCCATTGCCCGGCCCCATATACTGGTTCAGCCAGTTTTGGCACCTCCCGAATATGTCCTCGATCTGTATGGAATTATCCCACCCGCCATTGACCAGGTGTACCCCGTTGGCCTCGGGGTAGGCGTAGCTGCTGTCAAAAAATACCCGGTGATACTGGAGAATGTCGGATGTATTCGGGCTGCCGGGATAAAAATGCAGGTCGATGACATCCAGCAGGCGTATACCCGATCGTTGCTGCTCTTCCGCCAGCCGCTTGATAAAGAACTGCAGCCAGGGATATCTCACTCCATCAGACCCGACTACCTGCCCTCCCTTCCAGGCATACCACTGCCACTCGTTGGGACTGACTGGACCGCTCAGCTTAATACCGGGGTCGAGGGCCCGCGCCTTTTTCGCAACGGCAAAAAAGCGCTGCATAAAGGATTCCGCATCCAGCTGATCCGGCATCGCGTCGTCATGCGTACCGGACCATATTTCAACCTCGTTGTCCATATTCCAATAGCGGAGATGGGTCGGATCCAGCCCCTGTCCGCCGCTACCAAACCAATGATCCAGGATACCAGTGGTAGAATCTTCATTCCAGTGTTCCAGGTACAGGCTCGTATCTCCGTTCACCAGGGCCTGGCTCCCGCCGGCAGGGTTAAGAGTGCCGCCTCCCGCCAGGTTCTGGCCCAGGCCCGACCAATATTGTGACTGATTATAAGCCCAGTCATTGAAATTATTCGCAGTGGTCAGCGCCGCCTGACCTAAAAGCTGGAATCCCCACATGCCTTGTGCAGATGGTATATTTTGTTGCAACGATGCAGCGGCAAAATCCCAGTCGTGCCTGTACACATTATTGTACCAGTCGGGATGGCTGGACAGCTTCAGCCGCCAATTGTATTTGGAAAGATTGTTACCGCCATTCTCACGGTAAAAGTTCAGACCCGCGTCTTTATATAGCTGCCAGGTGGCAGCGCTGGTCGGGCTGGCCGGGTCGTCCGATACAGAGTTATTTCTTCCATAAATAAAAGGGGAGACCGGCTTTCGGTTGGACTGCAGGTCCACGGCTACCCGTACGGTCTGGGCTAAAAGCCCTGAATAAATTAGAAGCAGCAGCAGGGTTACGGTTGGCTTTTTCATTGCAGCCCAACCTGCAAATCAGCAGCCAAAACGTTGGCCGCAGGGATACTATTCCGTTATTTCTGGGTATCCAACCGTTCACTTTTTCCTCCTCTCCGCCTGGTAGACGCTGGGCAGCACTCCATATACCTCCTTGAAATACCTTGCAAAATATTTCGGGTTGTTGAATCCGACCATATACGCCACCTCCGACACCGTATACCTCGACTTCTCCAGCAGCTGCGCCGCCCGCTGCATCCGAAAATTGCGGATAAACCCGATCGGCGTCTTTCCCGTCGCGGAAAGTATCTTTTTATACATCGTCGTGCGGCTCAGCCCCATTTCCCTGGCCCATTCATCCACGGAAAAATCCGCATTCGCAATATTCTTCTCGAGCACCCCCGCGGCCTCCCGCACAAAATCCTCATCCGTCCTCTCCGGCTCCAGCTCCACCTCGCCCGGCTCCGCGACGACCCTTCTCTTCAGGGTCTCCTCGACCGATCCCTTGAATTCCAATAAATTCCGGATACGCGAGGTGAGTATCTCCACATTGAACGGCTTCGATATATAGTCGTTCACCCCCATCCCTAACGCCCGCAGCTGGTCCTGCTCACCGGAGAGCGCCGTTAACAGGATCACCGGAATATGCCGCACCCGTTCATCACCCTTTATTTTCTTACAAAGCTCCAGTCCATCCATCAGCGGCATATTCACGTCACTTACCACCAGGTCCGGCTGGGCCGACAGCGCCTTCTGCCATCCCTCCCTGCCATTGGCCGCCTCCAGCACGGTAAACATCGGCGCCAGGTTATCTTTCAGATAAAAACGGAAATCCTCGTCATCCTCGACCAGCAGTACCTTAAAGCGTTCTTCCCCTCCTCGAAGCCGCGGTCCGCTGGCAGCCCCCTCATCGCCCGTCGCATCTGGCAATAAAACCTCCGTCTCCTGCGACCTACCAGCCCAAATCACCGCATTCCCCGCGCCTTCCCCCACCACCGCCACCGGCAACAGCACGGTAAAACAGCTGCCTCTGCCTTCCTCACTCTTCACCCTGATCGTCCCGCCATGCATCTCCACGAACTCCCGCGTAATGGCCAGCCCGATCCCTGTCCCCTGGTTACGGATATGCCCCGGCAACTCACCCTGGAAAAAAGATTCGAATATCCGCTCGCGGAGATCTTCCGGTATTCCGATACCCGTATCCTTCACGCTGATCTCGAGCAATACGCCCTTTTCATCCCGTTCGATAACAGCCAGCTGCACGTCGATGGCCCCAGCCGTCGGCGTGAACTTGAATGCATTCGACAGCAGGTTGAACAGTATCCGCTCGAGCTTGTCCCTGTCGAACATCGCAGGCAGGTGCTCCACATCCGACTGATAGCCCAGGGCGATCCCCCGCTCTTCCGCGAGGTCTGCAAAGGAATTTACCGTCGTCTTTATAAAGGAAGCGATGTCACCCCTGCCCATGCTCAACTTCAGCTCGTTGACCTCCATTTTTCGCATATCCAGCAGCTGGTTCACCAGGTGAAGCAGCCGCTTTGCATTGCGCTCGATCGTGAACGCCAGCTGTCTCTTTTCCGGATCATCCGTTCCTCGTATCAGCCGGTCCACCGGAGAAAGGATCAGCGACAACGGTGTCCTGAACTCATGACTCAGGTTCGTAAAAAATTTGATCTTCATCCGGTCCAACTCGTGCACCCGCATCGCCTCCCGTCGCTCTTCGGCCAGCATGAACCGCGCCCTCGCCCTCCCGATGATCCGCATACGCGCCAGATACAGGACCAGCAATACCGCGATAACATAAGCAGCATACGCAAATCCCGTCTTCCACCACGGCGGCTTCACGACTACCCTTATCGCGATCCCGCGATCATTCCATATCCCGTCGCTGTTCGAAGCCTTCACCCGGAAAACATAATCGCCGGGATCGATGTTCGTATACACAGCCCTCCGGCTTCTCCCATCCGTCGTCATCCAGTCCTTGTCAAAACCCTCCAGCCGGTATGCATAGCGGTCCTTTCGCGCATTGATATAGCTAAGCGCCGCAAACTCCAGCGTAAAATTATTCTGATCATACGACAGCACCAGCTCGCCATCCTTCCCGACGGAAGGCGGCAGCGACACTTCTTTATTATACAGCTGCAAACCCGTCAGCACCACCGGCGGCGGCATTTCGTTCAGCCCGATCGATTCCGGTCTGAACAGGTTGAACCCTCCCGCCCCTCCAAAGACCAATTCCCCTTCCCTGGTCCGAAAGCCGGCACTTATGTTGAACTCCCTCGCCTGCAGACCATCCAGTTCATCAAAATTCAGACACCTGATCTTCAGCCCCGCCTGATCCTGGGAGACGCCGATCTTCGACAGACCGCCATTAGAGCTTACCCACAAAAACCCGGCCCGGTCCTCCTGCACGCTCGCGATCGTGTTGCCCGGGAGACCATCTTTCACCGTAAAGGACTGAAAGCTGTCCCTGCCCGCCTGCATCACGCACAGCCCCTTCCGCGTCCCCACCCACATATTGCCCCGGTGATCATAGGTCAGCCCGAATACAACACCATCGCTCAATCCGCTGTTCTCAGGAGTATAGTAGATATAATGACCGGTATTCCGCGACAGAACGCTGATCCCGAAAGCCGTTCCTATCCATAGATTGGACGCCGAATCCTCCGCAAGAGCAGGCACGTAGTTCGAGTGTATCGAATTGGGCATGCTCATATTGTTGTGATAGAATCTGCCCGTCGCCACGTCCAGGCGGTCCAGACCGCCCGCCATCGTTCCCAGCCACATGCTCCCGTCTGAGTCCTCCAAAAGGGAATATACCCTGTCGTCAGCCAGGCTATGAGGGTCCTGGTCCTGATGCCTGTAGTGCGTGAACACCCGGCCGTCATACCGGTCCAGTCCTCCCTGATAGGTGCCGATCCACAAGCTTCCCCGACGATCGATGTGCAGTGACACTACGACATCGTTGCCGATAGAATTGGAATTGTTCTTATCGTGCCTGTATTGTACCCACCGGCCGGCCGCCCTGTCGAAATAGATCAGACCTCCCCCATCCGTACCGATCCAGAGATTGCCTTTCCCGTCCTCCTCAAAGCAGTTCATATCGTCGAACGGCAGGCTCGCCGGCTGGCCCGGCTGATGTCTGTATAAAGGAAAACGCAGCATGTGCTGCTGGTAATAGGCGATCCCATTCTTATAAGTACCTACCCATACGCCTCCCATATCGTCACGAAATAGCGTAGTGATCGTGTTCGCAGGAAGGCTCCGCTCTTCGTCCGAATGCTGGAGATACCGGATCGTCATCTTCGTCTTGTCGAGAATATCCACCCCGCCCTTGTCTGTCGCGATCCAGATCAACCCCTTGTCATCCTGGACGACATCGCTGACATTATTCGTATTGAGCCTGGCTACACCCGAGTCCCGGGAAAAATGCCGCAGGCTTCCTGTCGGATAATCGAATTGCCATAGCCCGGAAAGATTGTCCGCTGCGAACAGCCATAGCTGGTCCTCCCGGTCGATGTAAAGCCTGTACGCCGACGACACTCCCTCGGATTTGCGCTTGAACGCATCCGTCCGCACCGTCACCGTACCCCGCTGCAGGTCGATACGCTGAAGCATCCCATCCAAATGGCACAACCAGAGCCCTCCCCGACTGTCACAGGCAGCGCCCGAAACCGGACTGCCCAGCCCCACCGGCCGCTGAACCCCTACCCGCACCGCTCCTCTGCCGGGCTCAATTCGATAGACGCCCGAATCACTATAAACAAAATAGTATCTGTCGTCCTTACCCTTTATAATATTGACCAGTCCATATTGCTGGATATGACGATCCCCAAGATAAGCCGCCCTCCGGGGAACGAACGCCCCCGTCACCGGATCATAGATATTGATCCCTCCGGAACCCGAATTGATGTACAGCTTATTCTCCGGCCCTTCGAAGATGGCCCCGATATGGTCGTCCAAAAGAGAAGAAGAGTCTGAATCATCGTGTCTGAATACCTTGAACGTATACCCGTCATACCGGTTCAGCCCCGAGCTCGTTCCTATCCAGACAAAACCCTGCCGGTCCTTAAAGATGACATTGACGTGATTATTGGACAGACCGTCCTTGATGGCAAGCCGCTCAAAAGGATAGTCCCTCACCTGGCTATATCCCGTCAACCCGGCCGCCGCCAGATATGCAAGCACCAACCATCTCATGATCATACCCTAAATATACACATCTCCTTCGATCTTAAGAACAGGCGCCATCGGGTTCGCGACGCCAGCCGGTACCGTCACCCTCACCCCATCCTCCCCATTCCTCCACACCAGTTCACCCGGATGACCGACCAGCCGCACGCCCTTCACATTCCTGCCTTTCAACGTCCTGATCACCACCTCCCCCGAAGGCTCCCCCATAACGATCGCATAGAGCGTTTTGCCCTTTTTGGTAAAACGTATATCTTCTGCCGTAAAAGGCTTTCCCTTCCCTTCATTAAACCCCTGCGCAGAAAGAGCGGCAGCACCCTCCATCGCCGGCCCTTCGCCATACACCGAATAAGGCCGTGTATCGTAAATGCACTCGCTGTTAACCTTCATCCAGTCGCCGATTCCCTTCACAATGGCACGCTCATCACTGTCGATCGTCCCATCACCCGCCACCGGCACACTGAGCAGTAAATTACCGTTCTTGCTCACCACGTCGGCAAGCGTATGGATCACCGTCTTTGCCGTTTTGTACTCGTGGCGCTCCAGTATCCGCCTGTCGTAATGCCAGCTCCCGATACAGGTATCCGTCTGCCAGGTGTACGGAAGTATCTCATTGCTCTGGCCTCTCTCGATATCCCAAACCATGCACTTCCGTTGCTCTTCATTCAATATCTTACCATTGAGCACAGCCTCCGGCGAGCCGTGCCGTTTGATGCTGCTGTTGTAATGATGTGCGGCAATCCGCAATCCAATATCGCTGACGGGCCACAGCGGCAGCACCGTATCGTCAAAATAGAGAAGGTCCGGATGATACTTGTCGATCAGCTCGATCGTCCTTTTATAGAATTTCTCGCAGTACCGGCTCGACGGCGCCACAGCGCCATTCCCCCAGGCCCACTGTCCGCCGATCGCGCCATCGTCCTGGCTGTTCAGGCTCAGCGCATGATCCTGCTCATAGAGTTCCTGCGGATCAAAACCTTCCCACCACAGTCCCTTGCCATCGTCCTTCCTCAGCTTGCCATCATAGGGAACACCCGTCATCGACCCCTTCATATCATGGCGCTGTGCCGTCTCGTACCAGGTCCACGCATGCGCCGCGTGCACACTGACCCCAAAACGGAGCCCCTGGTTCCTGGCCGCCTTCGCCCAACCCGCGATCAGGTCTTTCTTCGGTCCCATCTTCACCGAGTTCCAGGGCTGATGCGAACTGTCATAATTATCAAAATTGTCGTGGTGATTGGCAAGGGCGACAAAATACTTCGCGCCGGCATCCTTATACAACGCCAGCAGCTCTTCAGGGTCCCAATGCTCCGCCTTCCACTGATGGATCACGTCTTTAAACCCGAACTTCGAAGGATGCCCATAAGTTTTGACATGGTAATTGTAATCGTCACTGCCTTCCTGGTACATGCTCCGGCCATACCAGTCCCCGTGTTCCGGCTGACACTGCGGCCCCCAGTGCGCCCATAGTCCGAATTTGGCATTCTTATACCATTCCGGAACCTGGTAGCCTGACAAGGAAGCCCAGTCCGGTTTAAAAGGCCCCTGCCGGACGCCACCCCACGCGGACGACGCCATATTCAGGCCCTGTCTTTTCAAGAATAATGCAGGCAATAGCGCAATCGAATTCTTTAAGAGTACTCTCCTTTTCATATGGAGTAAAAGTAAAAGAAACGGAACTAAAAATTTTGCATAGATTCGACTTTGTATTATACAATTCCGACATTGCCATGGTCCGACGAATTATAAAGGAATCCTTTGTGCTGCTCAACATAGATCACGTCAGCCTGGGCGTGAAATGGAACTATAAGGACATCCTGAGCCCCTATTACCGGATGTACTACATCGACGGGGGCCAGGGCCTCATATATAGTCAAAAACAGACCTGGACCCTCGAACCCGGATTCCTGTATCTTATCCCCAGCTTCACCCTCTGCAACCTCCAGTGCTCAGGTCGCCTCAGTCAGTATTTTATTCACTTCTTCGAAGACGCAGGCGACGGCATCTCCCTCTTTCACAACTGCCGCACCGTCTTTAAGGTCAAAGCATCCGAAATGGATATCGCCAGCTTTAAAAGGCTGCTCCAGATCAATCCCTGCCGAAAGCTCAACCGCAGCGACAACCCGCGGGCCTATGAAAAGCACGCCTACTACCAGGAATATGAACAGCTGAACAATAGTCAAAGCTATGACCTCTTCCTTGAAACACAAGGCATCCTGCTCCAGCTCGTCTCGAAATTCGTACACCTCAAAAACCAGGACCAGACCGACAGCACCGGCATCCCATCCAAAGTGATGGACCTCCTCGGATATATCCAGCTCAACCTCGGCAAGCCCCTGACCGTTGCCAGTCTCGCTAAATTGGTAAGCCTCCACCCCGACTACCTGTCCAGGCTCTTCGTGAGAATGACTGGCCAGCGTCCCTTGTCCTATATCCACAACAAACGCATCGAAAGAGCCCAGCACCTCATCGTCACAACCGACATGTCCCTTACGCAGATATCAGAGACCATGGGCTTCGACAACCTACAGCACTTCTCGAAAGTCTTCAAAAAGGTCACCAGCCTTACCCCCGGCCGCTACCGCGACCAGCACCATACGCCCGGCCTTGCCTGACCGACTTTACGGCATTGTCCTGCTCATCGTCTGTGTCGTATGCGCGGAAAACAAGCCCAGCGCGCCATTGGAAATATTATTCGGCGGATTATTCGGCGTAGTCCCTCCACCCGGCCCGCTGTCAGCGATCTGCGCCAGCGTCGTATAATACAATGCCACATTCTTATCTATACACTGCACCTCCAGCCGGATCGAGTCCCCCCGCTTAAATTTCAGGTCGTCGTCATTGATCTCCAGCCGGTCCGTATTTATAAACCCGCTCTTCACGTCATCATTCTGGACAAAATGCTGATTGACGAGCCTATTGTTCAATGTCAGCACATACCGGTAGTTATTCCCCCTCTCGGCAGGATCGATATATACCGGTATGATATTATACTGCGTATCCCCTGTCACGCGAACCTTCTCTACCTTTATCGAATCGAACGGGACCCGTAAGGGCATCCTGCTTTGCGCCGTGTACACCTGTTCCCCTATCGTCACATTCAACGTATACGTCCTGCCCTCAACCCCCGCGAGCGAAAAAGTCCTGTACATCCCATTCCCCTGCCCAACCAGCACCTCCCGGTTACCCGCATCGTCATTTATAGACACCACCGCAGTGTCGATGCCAGGGTAGCTGCCTGTGTCCGTCAGACCAATCGATCTGGAAATTTTCACCCAATACGGTCCTGCGACGTTCGTCACCTCCCCTTCAATAATGATCCTGGACGTATTACCCTTATATTTCAGGCTGATCGTCTTTTCACAGCCGCAAAAGATCAGGCCGACAACAATTACACTGATAATGCCCTTCATTTGATCAAATTAAAATTTAAAATTATAGGTCACACTCGGCACCCACTGGAATAGCGAAGTTTGTACGGCGTCGACTTTCCTGGGATCCGTTTTATTTTCCTTAAAAGTGATGCTGTAGGGATTCCTGCGGCCATACACGTTATATAGACCAAAACTCCATGAATGCTGATATTTCCCCCGGGCAGGCTTTTCATAGGTCAGACTGATATCCAGCCTGTGCGTAGCCGGCATCCGATCAGCATTTCGCCTGGCGTACTGGTAGATCACCATATCGTCCACAACATATTTCCCCGTCGGGAACGTGACAGCGTTCCCCGTCGTATACACAAAGGCCCCCGACACCGTCCACCTGGGATCGAGCGTATATATCCCGACCACCGACAAGTCGTGCGTACGGTCCTGTTTCGCATCATACCAGACGCCATTATTGATACCATTTATTTGCCGCTCCGTCTTCGAAAGGGTGTACCCGACCCAGCCGGTGAGCTTCCCCTTTTTCTTCTTCAGTAATACCTCAAATCCATAAGCCCTCCCTTTCCCGAACAACAGCTCACTTTCAATATCAGGAACAGTGTTGAGGTCGGCGCCGTCCTTATAGTCGATCTGATGCTGCATGGTCTTGAAATAGGCTTCCGCATTCAGCTCATAGACATTATTGCTCAAAGTCCTGCTGAATCCCACACTGTATTGATCGGCCACCTCCGGCCGGATATTACGGCTGTTCCCGATCCATTGGTCGGTCGGACTGCCACCGGTGGAATTACTCATCAGATGCAGATTCTGGGTATTCCGGGCATACCCGGCCTTCAGGCTTGCCTCATCGGTCACCCTGTAGCTCATCGATACCCGGGGCTCCCAGGTGTAATACGTCTTTCCTGTCTTGTCACCCAAAACATTGTAAAAAGACCAGCGCAAGCCGTAGTCGATATTTATTCTATCTGACGCTCTGAATGAATTGCTCAAATAGACCGCATTCTCCAGCCCCTTCCGGCTCACTGTATTATTTACGATATTCGTCCCTCCTGCCCTTGTCGGCGTAATGGTATGGTGTATCACATTAAATCCACAACGAATGGTATTCCTTGAATTCGCATAGAAAGTGAGATCCTCTTTCAGGTTCAGGTCCCTGATATGGGAATTGAAATTCGTCTCGCTGCCGCCACTCGTAAAGCCGACATTAAAATCATAATTGCTGTATATAAAAGAAGTATTCGAGAACAGCTTGCTGCTCAACACGCTGTTCCAGCGTAAAGTGCCGGTCGAATTCCCCCACCTGCTTCCAAACAAAGTGGACACGCCCAGGACATCCTTGCCAAAATACCCGGAAAAGAACAATTTGTTCTTCGCATTGATTGACAGGTTCGCCTTGACGTTCAGGTCATAGAAATAAAGCTTCGTATCCTTCAGGTCGGACGACAGCTTCGCAAAAAGGTCCGCGTAAGTCCGTCTTCCCGAGACAATGAACGATGACTTGTCCTTCTGGATCGGCCCCTCCACGGTCAACCTGCTGCTGATCAGGCCAATGCCGCCACTGGTCTGGAACTCCCGGTTATTCCCCTCCTTCATCCTTATATCCAGCACCGACGAAAGCCGGCCACCAAATTGCGCGGGACTATTCCCCTTTATAATGGTCGCATCCTTAATAGCGTCGCTGTTGAACGTGCTGAAAACACCCAGCAGGTGCGAGGCGTTGTAGACAGGCGCTTCATCAAGAAGGATCAGATTCTGATCCGTAGCCCCACCCCTCACCGAAAAACCATTCGTGCCTTCGCCATTGGACTTTATCCCCGGCATCAGCTGCAGCGTCTTTACCAGGTCCTTCTCACCAAAGACCACCGGGATCTTCGCGGCGGTCTTCATATTCAGCACCTCCGTGCCCATCGTAGCCTTTGTAAGGTTGCCATTCTCCTTTTTCGCGCTTACGACAACCTCCTGCATTCTCGAATCATCCGACATCCTGACATCGACGGCAATATTCGATTCCAGCTTGACAGGGACCAGCTCCTGCTTATATCCCACATGCGTAAAACGCAGCGTATAGTTCCCCGCAGGCAGCGTCAGCGAATAAAACCCATAGTCGTTCGTAGTTACACCCGCGCCAGGTCTCTCCACAACCGCTACAGTCACTCCCGTCAGCGTCTCCCCCGAAGAACCCTGCCTTATCGTTCCGCTTATCGTATGCCTGATCTGAGCCGCCAAATGGGAGATACAAAAGATAAAAAGGACGCTTGCTACCAGTTTTTTGCACATGATCGATCAACGTTTTGTGATTACGATACAAATGTGCCTAAAGAAGAACCGCTATAAAAACTTTTGAGAAGAAGGGATACAGTTACGCGAAGAATGCAAAAAGGGCTAAGCCGAATACCGGCTGAAAAACTCACCGGCATAGGTCCGGCCAATAGGGAACTCCTGGTCGCCGATCACAACCGTCGTCCCCCGGACAGATTCAATCTTGTTAAAAGGGAGAATATAGCTCCGATGAACACGGATAAAGTCCGCGGAGGCCAGCTTCTCCATCATGTCCTTCATAGGCATACGTACCATTATCGCCTTCCGGCCTTCTACATGGATCTTTATATAATCGGCCAGCCCTTCGATATACAGAATGTCAGCCAGGGCTATCTTTACGAGGCTGAGATCGGCGCGGACGAACAGATACCTATCCCCGTCAGGACCCCTTTTGTGGATATAATTAAAATATTCCCGGGCTTTTACTATAGCCTGCGTAAAACGCTTCTGGTTGATGGGTTTCAGCAGATAGTCGATCGCATTCAGCTCATAGCTGACCGCCGCATATTCGCTGAAAGCCGTCGTAAATATCACCATCGTATTCTGCTGCAATGACCGCACCAGGCTTATGCCCGTCATGGCGGGCATTTGGATATCGCAAAAAATAAGATCGGTGGGCCATTTTCGGAGATGCCTCAGCGCCTCGCTCGGCTGGGTAAACGTTTTCTGCAGGTTGATGACGCCGCTCTTCTCGCACAGAGACCGGATCACGGTAAGCGCCAGCGGTTCATCGTCTATCGCAATTGCATTTATCATTGAAGATCGATATGTAAACTAACGAAAAATTCATCATCTGTATCATTGATCACAAGCAGATGCCTTGAGGGATAGATCAGGTTCAGCCGGTGTCTCGTATTCTCGATCCCAAGCCCGCTCTTCTCCGATATATCCCGCTGAACATTTACTTTATTATTGACCACCCTCAGCTGGAATTCATTCTTGTCCATGCCTATTTCGATCTTTATCCGGCTCTTCTGCTCAGAATTGACGCCGTGCTTGAATGCATTTTCGATGAAGGGGATCAGCAGCATCGGGGCGATCCTCAGAGAAGGAATATACCCCGGGGCATGATAGTCCACCCTTACGCTCTTGTCGAGGCGCAATTGCTGCAATTCAATAAAATTGCCTACATAATTCAGCTCCTTTTCCAAAGACACCAGATCCTGCTGCGTATCCTTCATCGTATACCGCATCATCTCAGAAAGCTTATCTATCATGTCCGCCGCTTCCGGCGAACTGTCGAATGCCGTGGCGTAAATATTGTTCAGGGTGTTGAACAAAAAATGAGGATTGATCTGTGACTTCAAAGACGCAATTTGCGCAGACAGCCTTTCGCTCTCCGTCTGCTTCAGCCTGTTATAGATCGTCCACAGAATAGAGGACATGATGGACAGCAGCCACAATGACAATGCATTGATAATTATGACCGGAATGATCTTTTCGACGGCCGGATTGGACTTCGCCAGCAGTTTTGGATTGAAGTCGGAAAAGAAGAATAGGGCGAAGGAAAGGAATAGAACGATCGCAATCGTCAATACCAGGAGCAGAACATACAGCCAGTATTTTCCTGCAAGAAGGAATTTTGGAATGAGCAGCAGGTAATTGAAATAGAACGTCGTCAGCAGCACGGCGCTTACCGCCACACTGAGCAGCAGGTACTTGACCCCGGACGCCGGATCCAGCGCATTAAAGACCTGGTCGGTCGACACATAAGGAATAACCAGCAATAACAACCACACTAAGACATGTATAGCAATGGTAAACCGTTCAATTTTCATGGCCACATCGAAATATTGTACAAACCAAAGGTAAGGGCCCCTCTTCCCCAAAAAAATGAGAAAAAGGAGCCCGGTTTGTAGACATACGTATTCCACTCTTCTCTGGTCAAAAAATTCAATCGATTGAAATTTTCAAAAAATGCCTATTTTTAAAGATGAAAAAGAGATTCCTTGCCGCCATGGCCTTATGCTGCGCATTTGCCGGCGCAAATGCGCAAAACCCTATCATTAAAGACATTTTCACCGCGGACCCCGCTCCCATCGTCTATCACGATACAGTATTCCTTTACACAGGACATGATACAGCATCCGTAAGCGCAACCAACTACAAGATGCCGGACTGGCACGTCTTTTCCTCCACCGATATGGTGCACTGGCACGACTATGGGGCCCTGTTATCTCCCTCCACCTTCTCCTGGGCTACAGGTGATGCCTACGCCGCACAGTGTATCGAAAGAAATGGCAAATTCTACTGGTTCGTTGCAACGTTCCATAAAAAAGACAGCATCAGCAACGGTGGCGCCGCTATAGGCGTGGCCGTATCTGATCGGCCTACCGGTCCATTCAAAGACGCCATCGGGAAAGCCCTTATCATTAACGAAATGACTACTGACATGAAATACGGCTGGGACGATATAGATCCCACCGTCTTTATAGACGACGACGGACAGGCTTACCTGTTCTGGGGAAATGGCAGCTGCAAATGGGTGCGACTGAAAGAGAATATGATCGAAATGGACGGCGGAATTACCACTTTTAAACCCTTGCACTACATTGAAGGCCCCTGGGTATACAAACGCAATGGATTGTATTACCTCGTATATGCCAGCGCCGGAACCAAACCGGAAATGATCGAATATTGCACCGCGACAAACCCCACAGGCCCATGGACCTACAGGGGTATTATCCAGGAGAACGTCCCCAACAGTTTTACCACGCATCCCGGGATAATTGACTATAAAGGAAGATCCTACTTCTTTTACCACAATGGCGCCCTGCCAACGGGTGGCAGCTACCGGCGCTCGATCTGCGTCGACTATATGTATTACAACGCGGATGGCACCATCCAAAAAATAATTCAGACCCCGGCGGGCTTACACCCGGCGGATTCCGCACAGGACTTCCCTGAACCGCCGGCCGGATTTGACTCCCTGCGCAACAATATACCTCACGGGAAGCTCACCGCCGTTCAATATCGTTCAGGAACACTGGGAAAAAACCGACAGATGAATGTATATACGCCCCCCGGATATTCCCCCGGCACCAAATATCCCGTACTGTATCTGCTGCACGGTTTAGGAGAAGACCGTCGCCAATGGACTGAATGGTGCCAGGCTGACAACATCGCCGACAACCTGATCGCAGAAGGTAAAATTCCACCTGTGATCATGGTCTTCCCCGACTGTGACGCCAGGCTGACCGTGACAGATACTGCAAAAGCATCCCGTTCAGGCAGCGCGGATGGCTATGAGGGATACAGAAAGCCATTTGAAGAAGACTTGTTAAAAGACATAATCCCTTATATCGATTCACACTATTCCACCTACACAGACCGCGAACACCGCGCTATTGCAGGACTGTCCATGGGAGGCGGACAATCGTTGAATATAGGTTTGTCCAACCTGGCAACTTTTGCCTGCATCGGAGGATTCTCTTCGGCGCCCAATACCTACCAATTCGGTGGCATATATAAAGACGTTCAACTGGTTCCGGATATTCCAGCGGCCCGGCAACAAGTCCGGCTGCTATGGATAGCATGCGGCAATAAAGACGGGCTTTTACCGGTTAGCCAGCGCATCCATCAGTTCCTGAAAGAAAATGCTATCCCTCACGTGTGGAATTCCGATACCCACGCGCATGACAACATCGAATGGGACAACAACCTGTATTGGTTCTCTCAGCATATTTTTTCAGCCCCCTCCGATCGGTCACTCAAAACACTAAGCCGATAATATTCGATTGAGGTTTCACCCTCCAGACTACCTGGTCATCCGGTTTCGAAAAACTACCCTTCGACAGCTGCAACCGGTATTTTGTTCCTTCGAAGCTGCAATCAATATTTTTCTCACCAACAGCGCCAAATGGCAGGCCAACGCCATCAGCCGTAGTCAGGTCGAAGAACCAGTCGGGACGCTCACTACCTGTGTATTTGATCTCCGCGTTCTTCTCAGACAGCGTGATCTCGATTGCGCCCTTTACGGTCTTCAGCGGCCATATAATGTGCAGGGTCGATGCTCCTTCCTTTTTAAAGACAGGATCCCGCCCTTCCAGCAGCACTTCCTCTCCGTCGATCAGCGCCTTCAGTCTCAGACCAGCGGGCTGCTGACCGCGCTTGCTCCAGATATAGCCGTCGACAACCGGAAGGGTAAAGAATTTACATTCATTTTCCCTGACTGCCTCTTTCTCGTATACGGAAGGCATGCGTTCGTCGAACAGGTGGATATCCCGGATCCGCAGCGTTCCTCTTTCCCAGAGTATGTTTGTCCTGTAATAGCGGCTATTAAACCAAACAGTCTTCAGATCACTGCCCGCTATGTCTTTCGCCACCGAAAAGCTCGTCACCGGCGTCAGGGGATAATGCGCCCTGAACCACCGCCCTGAAGCCTCCAGCGTCTCGACCCTCACCTTACCCTCATCGCGCAGCTGCGCGATGAGGGGGAATTGCTGCTCCAGTCCTTTGGACATGGCATTCCAGGTAAAGGAATTCTCCTGACCTGCCTGAGTATAGTTGAAGCCAAGGGAGGGATCGTCCACGAAGGAATTGAAAAACCATTTCACCCATTCCGGGTCACCGCCGCCGCCGTGCGTGTACACGGGCTCGAGCGTCTCTACCCCTTGTCTTGTCGATCCCAGTCCGTTGTCATATTGCCGGATAGGATCGCTGCCGAGCATGCGGAATATGGGTACGGGTATCTGGCTGGCGGCGTGTTGCGCCGGCATATACGAATTGACCTTACTGGGATAATAGGCCTGGTTCCAGTAGCCGCCCCAGAGCGTATATCCGTCCGTACCATACTGGTCCTTGCAGTTGCAGGAAGCCACGATATGGTATTTGGTGTACATATATTCCAGGCTGTGCGCGTCGATGAACCAGGAGCCTACCGATCGGGGATAGTAGCCGAAGATGGACTGGAAGTCCCTCATATACGTGTCGATGAGCCGCTCGCGTTCTTCCGGCGTATAACCGGTGGAAAATCCGATATTGGCCCGCCAGTCCCACGGGTAGCGCCCCCTCCACTTCAAGCCGGCCTTTTCGATAAGGGGCTGCGGCAGCTCCCACCAGGCGCCGATCTCGAACGAGTCTTTGGGAAGCCTTTTCAACAGCGCCTGGTACCGCGGGTCCATCAGCGCATCGTACTGAAGAAGGAAGGTCCCGCCCAGCCGGTTCTTCTTCATCAGTTCCACCTGCTGCACGACAGTCTGGTAGAGTACGTCCTGCGTGATGGCCGGGTCCCTCGGCTCAAGTAGGCGAATGAAATTGACGATGTTGACGATCTTCGGAGGAGCCTCGAATGAGCTAAGCGTGCTGATTGCGACAAGCACGACAAAACTGTTAAACAATGATTGCTTCATTTTTACCAATTGGGATTTTGTGCCAGGTTATAACCGCTGGTCTGATAAAAGGCGACTTCTTTCGTCGGCAGCGGCCGTAGGTAGTTCTTGCTGGCATCAAAGGTACGACCGGTCTCAGAGACGAGAAACCCGCCGGCATCCGCCCTGCTTTGCGTGCCGGGGTCGCTGTAGGCAGGATAGGTCTGCCAGTCGGAGCCCTTTATCCTGATCCCTTTCACATCCTGCGCCATTTCAGTCTCGGCGGTCTTCCATCTGCGGACGTCGTCGTAGCGAAAACCTTCAAGAGCCAGCTCGACAGTTCGTTCCCGCCTGATCTCGGTGCGCATATCGAGGCCGTTGGCAGATACGAAAGCATTGGTCAGGTGCGGCATGCCCACCCGGTCCCGCAAGAGGTTGATAGACTTATCGAGGTCTGCGTCGGCAATGTTGCCGTTCCGTTCATACAGGGCCTCTGCATAGATCAGCAGTACCTCGGCATAGCGTATCAAATGACGGTCGAAATCGAAGAGACTGCCTTCGCCCAGCTGGCCGCTGTTGTTGGCCACCGGGTCCTCCGACATGTATTTGTACAGAATATAGCCGGTATTGAAATTACGCTGTGGCTTGTCAGGGTAGTTGGCCACTTTTGTCACGGGATAAAAGACCCGGTTGGTCAGCGTTCCCGGGATGATCATGGTCATGGTCATACGGGGGTCCCTCTCCTGGAACTCCGAGGTCATCGTACCGTAGCCGTGAAAGACGGAGGCCGCGTTAGTAATAGGGAGGCCGTTCTTGTCGAGGTACATATCCGCCAGCTTCTTCGTAGGATTGTAGCCGTTGCCGTCGTATTCATACGGCATATCCTGGCCCAATATGTTGCGGGCATACCGCCGGTCCAGTATACATTCCCGGGAGTCATCGCCGGGTTCGATGAAGAGGTAGCGGTAACTCTGCGCGCCGCTGCCGGTGTACAGGCCGTAGGTGCCGGCGCCGATCACTGCACCGGAGGAGGCGACCGCCTGGTCAAGGTACTGGTTGGCATCGGATGCACCCCGGAATTTCTCCCAGGTGCCTTCATAGAGGGCGACCCTTGCGCTCAGCGCCAGCGCAGCTCCCTTCGTAACCCTGCCTATATCGGGGCTGGAGAGATCGGACTGGACGGGGAGGTCCCCCTGAGCCTCCTGCAGGTCTTTCAGGATGAAGTCTACGGTAGCCGACTGTGTGGCGCGCGGCGCGAACAGGGCCGTATCACCCGCATTCAGCACCTTGGTGACCAGGGGCACTCCGCCAAAAAGACGGAGTATCTTCCAGTAATACCAGGCGCGAAAAAATTTCGCTTCGGCGACATATCGTTTTATTCCCGGGTCCGCGGCGCCCGCGCCTTGCTGCAGGATCTTGTTGCAGTCGCGGATATAGTTGTAGCTGTTGGTCCAGTCACTGGAGGTTTCCGATACGGTCAGGGTACCATTGCTGACGCTGTTGGGAAAGTTGAACGCAATATCCGACTCCGTGTCGTCAAACCCAAAGCCGTCGAGGCCGTAGTACAGCGCATTTGCCGCCAGCTTGAAATCATTGGCTGTCTTCCAGAACGTCGCATCCGTAATATTCTCCTGCGAAACGAGGTTCAGCTGTTTTTGGCAGGCCGGCAGGATCAGCAGTGCGGCCGCGAGCCAGAGGATACTATGCTTATATATTATTTTCATGATCGTTATTGTTAGAATTTGACATCGATACCCATCGAATAAATTTTACTGAAGGGATAGGTGGTCTCATCCCGGAAACCGTCTTCCGGATCGAAGTTGCCGCCAAGGGTCCCTTTGGAGATCGTCAACAGGTCCTGACCACTGACGTACACCCGCGCAGACAGTATCCGCAGCTTCTGCATGACAGATGCGGGGAGATTGTAGCTGAGCGTGATCGTCTTACACCGGAGGTAGGCCACGTTCTGCATCGTCAGCGTAGAGGTATGATAGTCATAACCGCGCAGACCGTCGTATCCGACAGAACCCGGCAGGTATCTCGGATAGGGCGCATTGGGCCGGTCCGTCGACCAGGTCTTCCCGAAATAATAGGCCAGCGACGGCCAGAAAAAGGTGTTGGGAGTAGCAATATTTCCCTGGTACTGGATGTTTCGTTTGCCTACGCCCTGTAAAAAAACGCTGAGGTCGAACGCCCCGTAGCCGACGTTGATGGTCGAGGAATAGGTATACCGCGGAATGAGGTTGCCAAGATAGACCATATCGCCTTTGAGGCCTTTTGTCTTGTCCCCGAACTCGGTGAGCTTTCCATCGGCGTCGACGTCCTTGTACATGACGTCCCCTATCCCGATGTTGGAAGGTACCCCCTGCAGGGTCTTGTATTTGTTCAGCTGGTCCTGGGTCCTGATGATCCCGTCATAAACATAGCCGAAGTAAGACCAGATGGAATAGCCCTGCCGGAATTGGTTCAGACCTTCCTGGTAATTATCGCTGTTCTTCAGCTCGACCAGCTTGTTCCTGCTGTCGCTGAGCTGGGCGGTGACGCTGTAGCGAATTTTCCCGATTTGATCCCGCCAGGTGACGGAAGTCTCAAAGCCTTTGGTGATCAGCCTTCCCTGGTTGGAGGTGGGAGGCGTTCCGCCATAGGTGGCGGGAACGGCCACCTTGACCAGCATGTCGTCGTTGATCTTGTTGAAATAGTCGAACGAAAAGGACAGCCTCGACCGGAGGGTCTGGACATCGACACCCACGTTCCGGTTCTCGATCGTCTCCCAGGTCCTGTCCGTAGAGGCGGGGTTGGCCACTGCTCCCGGCACGCCGGCGTTGGGCGAGCCAAGTGGATAGCGATAGCCGTTGGCATCGCCGCCGATGCTGATCAGCGGGATATAATCGTACAGACCCAGCGAGCTCAACTGCTGGTTGCCCATCTTGCCCCACGAGACGCGTAGCTTCAGGAGGTCGAACAGCTTCGTATCGCTGATGAACTTCTCTTCCGACAGCTTGTAGGCCAGGGCCGCGGAAGGAAAGAGGGCGCTCCAGCGCTTGCTGGTCGCGAATTTGCTGCTGCCGTCCGCACGGGCCGTGACGTCCACGATCAATTTGTTCTTAAAGGCGTAGCTGGCCCGGCCGAAATAAGAGTTGAGCGCTTCGGCTTCCAGTAGCCCGGTGAAATTGGCAAACGCTACGCTCGATCGGTCGGCAAGGTTCAGGGTAAAAATGTCATTGCTCGGGAAATTGTAGCCCGTGGTGGTCTGTCCACTATAGTTCGTCTGTTCCAGCGATGTGCCGGCCGTCAGGTCGATATGGTGGTCATCGCCCAGCTGCTTGCTGTAGTCGGCATACACCTGGTAGAGCTTGTACAGCGTTTTTTGATTCTGGTATTGCGCCGAGTTGGGCGTATTACGGATATCCTGCACTCCTCCAGCCCAGTTGTACCGGGTGAACGTGCGGGTGATCGCGGTATTGTTGAGGTAGTCGAACCGGACATCCACCTGGCCGGTGAGCTTCAGCCCGTCCAGGATAGTATAATTCGCCTGGATATTGCCGTTCAGCCTCGACAGCGAGGAGGTAGTAAGACCGCCTTCGGTCAGGGACTGGGCGGGGTTCTCATAACCCTGGTAGCCGTAGAACTCGCCTTTGGGATTGTACACGGGCTGATACGGGAATTGCCGGAGGACGTTGGGCAGCGCATTGCCCAGCATCGTGGGAGTCTTTGTAATGATGTTGTCAAAGCTGCTGCGGGTCTCGATGCTGAGCCGTTTGGACAGCCGGAGATCATAGTTGAGCCGAACGTTATAGCGGTCCGAAGAGTTCGTGCCGTAACGCAGGAGGCCGTCATCGTGATTGTAGCCTAATGAAACGAGATAGCTGTTGTTTTCATTTCCCCCTGAGATAGAGAGATTGTGCAGCTGTTGGAGGGCGTCCTTGTAGATGACCTTGTTCCAGTCGGTGTTGCCGTAAAAGCCGGGATAGGACGTCACACCATAGTTCCACCCCTTGGTAGTATCTACCGGGGCGCCGGCTTTGATCTTCCCGAAGACATCCTGTGAAAATCCCGGCAGCCCCGCATTGCGGAGGCCTTCGTCCATAAACTCGGCGAATTGCAGCGTGTTTTGGATCTTCCTCAGATAGCTGGGATGTTTCAGGCCGACATTTACCGTATAGTCGACGACCGTCTTGCCTTTTTTGCCCCGCTTGGTCGTAACGATAATGACACCGTCGGCTGCCCTTGCGCCATAAATAGCGGCAGAGGCATCTTTCAGCACCGAGATCTGCGCGATATCGCTGGGGTTGATGGTAGACATATTGCCGGGTACGCCATCGATCAGCACCAGCGGCTGGCCGGTGACATCCGTGAAACGTACCGCATTGTCGCTGTTCGTAGAGGAATAGCCGCGTATCTGCAGGGTATATCCCTGGTTGCCGGGCTGGCCGCTGGCGCGGGTGATCGTCATCCCCGGCACGGCACCCTGCAGAGCGTCAAAGCTGTTGTTGAGCGCCTTGTTCTCGAAGGCGTCGCTTTTAACCGTGGTGATAGCACCCGTGATAGCCCCTTTTGTGCGGGTGCCATATCCGACGACGATCATTTCGTCCAGTTTGGCGTCGGCCAGCTCCAGCGAAATAGTTATCGATCTGCCGGCCCTTACCGTTGTGGCATTGATAGGGAATTCCTTGCTGGCGTAGCCTACGAAAGAGATCACCAGCACGTTCCCCGGCAAGACGTTCAGCGAGAAGGAGCCGTCCTCACTGGTAACGACCGAGACATTTCCGCCTTTGATCGCCACCGACGCGCCGGACAGGGGCTGACCGTCGGCGCCGCGAACGATACCCGTAATAGGAGGCGGGGCCATTGCGCTGTCCGCTGGGGCATCAGAGACAATCGGCGCCTTTTTCTTTTCGAACAGGACGATCGTCCTGTCTTTAATAAAAAAATCGACCGGCTGGTCCATAAGTACCGTCCTTAGCAGCAGCTGCAGCGGCATATGTGTCGCCTCGATGGACACGGGCCGGGTCAGCGCAAGCACATCCCGGTTGCAGAAGACCACATAGCCCGTCTGGTCTTCGATAGCAGCAAACACCTTCTTCATGGGCAGCTGCCTTCCGCTGATGGAGACATTCTGCGCACGACCCGATGCCTGTACCTGGACAAGCGCCACGGTCATCAGAACAATAAGTAGTTTCATAACAAGCAGTGTTTTGGTGAGTCTGCCTCTTAGCACAGGAAAGAAGTGGCGTGCTTTTTCGCAGAGAGCAGCCGTCCGGGGATAGAGCATGATTTTCCCTTCCCCAAAAGCAGTTTTTTGCATAAATTGCAACTGATTTGGTTGTTAATAAAAGTGGTTTGTCCATCCTTTTACGTCAACTGAATCATCCGCCGGAAGTGTCGCCACACTTTCGGTTTTTTATTTAGCGACGCGTCTTATACGATCTTTAAGAATTTATTTTATGGTTTAACGATCAGCTTGTGTCCGTCGATCTGAAAATGTACGCCCGATCTTTCGAGGATCACCAGCAGGTCGTTCAGCGGGATGTTCCTCGTCATCTTGCCGTAGAAATGGATATCGGGTATATTCTTTTCGTACTCGACGTCTATATCGTACCAGCGTTCCAGCTGCTGCATGGCTTCCTTCATGCCCACGTCATTGAAGTCGAAGATGCCGTTGCGCCAGGCCATTGCTTTGGCGGTTTCCGCATGGGGTTCGAAGGCCAGCCGATGGGTAGCGTTGTCCAGTCTTGTCTGCTGCCCGGGCCCGAGCACCCGGCTGATCTTCTCGTTATCAACGCCCATCCGGACGCTGCCTTCGAGCAGTGTGGTGGTGATAGCCGGCTCATTGGCATAGGCGTTCACGTTGAAATGGGTGCCCAATACATCGATCTGCGCCTGCTGGCTAAGCCGTACTTTGAAGGGGTGCACAGCGTCTTTCGCCACTTCGAAATAGGCCTCACCCATAAGGTCCACTACCCTTTCGGAGCCGGTAAAAGCGGTAGGATAGTGAATGGAGCTGGCAGCGTTGAGCCAGACCTCGGTCCCGTCCGGAAGCTGCACCCGGTATTGCCGGCCACGAGGCGTGCTGAGCGTATTATAGACGAGTTCGGCGGTGTTGCCGGCAGCTCCATTATAGGCGAGCTTGCCTTTATTCAAAATAACGTCCGCGCCATTCTGGCTGGCGATCTTGCCGTTGCCGAGGCTATCCAGCTCAACGGTCGAGCCATCGGCCAGCGTCAGGATAGCGCCGCTTTTCCCGGGAACGACCGGGACCGCAGGCTGTTGTTTGACTTTCGCAACAGGCGGTATTTCGGGAGGCTGCCGTTTGTGGTATAGAAGGACTACCGAAACGAACAGCACGAGACAGGCAGCAGCAGCCCACGCCAGTTTCCGCAGGGGAAATACCCTGGGTTTTGCCCTCGCCTGCTGAAGGACCTTCTCTGCCAACCCCTCATAGGGTTGACTGCCGGCTTCCGTGGGCGTCCCCTGCATCTGCTCCATCATGACCTCGGCGAACAGCTCGTCATCGGAAGCCTGCGCCAGGTAGTCGGACAGCTCCTCCATCTCAGCGGGAGTAGCCGTATTACGGCTATGCCGCTGGATCAAATAATATAGGCGTGATCTATCCATGCTTATTAACAAGACCCAGGAAAAATGAAAAAGGCCCCATCGGAGGAAAAAAATTTTACGCTTTTCCGGCTCTGACCAATTGGCGGCGGATGGCATGGAGCGCCACGATCAGCGTCTTCTTTACGTATTTGGAAGCCAGGCCGAGCTCCTGCGCGATCTCCGGGATCCTGAGCCCCTGCTCACGGCTCAGCTTGTATATCTGTCGTTGCCTTGGGGAAAGGGAATCGACGGCGTTATGGATAATATTGCGCGTCTCCCGCATGGAAAATGCCTGTTCGGAGCTGTTGACTCCCGCGGGCAGCTGCTCTTCCGATACAACATCCAGCGGGATATACGGCATTCCATATTTCTTGAGGTAGCGAAAACATTCATTGGAAAATATCCGGAATACCCAGGAGCGCGGGTAGTTGACAGTGCGTAATTTTTCGCGGTGCAGCCAGAGCCTCATCAAAGATTCCTGGATCACCTCGGCAACGGCAGCCTCAGACTTAAGTATCCTGATACCGGTCCCGCTTAGCCAGGGCAGCAGGCGGCGGTACAGTTCCGTAAAGGCCGTCTCATCACCACCGGCGATCAGGGACGCCAGTTCTTTTTCGTCTTTCTCGTTATATGGCAGGTTACTCGTCAACGACATGATCGGGCATAATGCCGCGACCAAAAATACAATTTTTTCTAATTGATCAATTTTTGCTTCCTTAAGGCCTCCCAGAACTCAACGGGTATAGTCGCATTAACCAGCCCAATATTCTGTTGCACTCTTTTTGCATTGGTAGTATTCAGCGCGACACTGCTGACCCCCGGTACATTGATGGCGAACCGGACGCAGGCTTCCGCCGGTTTCACATTGTACAGCCGGCATATTTCAAAAAAGGAGTTGCGCCATTTCAACAGCAGATCGTCATCCGGCACCCCCCGTTTTACCGGCCGATAATCAAAATAATCCCCGCCGACCAGGAATCCGGCATGGAACACAGCGGAGTTGATCACATACACTCCTTTATGGTCCATCTCTGCGATGAAATTCAACAGCTCCGCCGGATGTTTTTTGATCGTCATGCTATTGGCGATCATTATCCAGTCAAACGACACATCGACCGACAGGCGACGTATAACCTTCCAGTCCTTCGCTCCTACCCCAATGCTGCTTACTTTTCCCTGCCGTTTAAGATCGAACAACGCCTCATAGGCATCCAGGATATCGTCATAACGACGGTCCGCGTCCCGGCCATCCTCAGCAGCGGCCAGGTATTCATCGGGATCGTGAACGGAAACCATTTCAGGCAGGTATTCCCCAAGGAGCGCATTACCCTGTTCGAAACACTCCAATATCCCTTCATAGCTGATCTTCTGCACGGCATCATGCTTCAGATCTTTCCACACGCCTGGTTCGAAGGTCGGCTCATCCGTTTGCAGAGGCGCCCGCAGCCACCCTAATTTATTGCTGATGATCGCTTTCTCCCGCGGAACGCCAAGTTCCTTCAGACAATTCCCTAAAGTTTCCAACGCCAGCCCTGCGCCGTATTTCCCCGCGGAGTCGAACACCACCTTTCCCTCCGAGAGATTCACACACTCCCGCACGATCTCAAGCTTCTCCTGTTCGCCGAGGGCTATGAATAGATTTCCCAAACAGCTTGTTCCAAAAATGACGCGCGGCAATGCCATGCCCTGGTTCCCGCGGTCCTTCCTCTCCTCAGCTTGCATGCTGTTCATAACGATTTATTTTTTTAATTAAGGCAGTCTTATCGTTAGTCGTTGTTTTATATCCTTTCCAGCCAAAATAGCCTACAATAACAAAGGAGG
>Ga0105239_10001737_pt1 | contig 28726 bp, 24 predicted proteins | sample KBSC44metaG_FD_92761 | JGI IMG/M metagenome (GOLD analysis project Ga0105239, IMG submission 92761) | Corn rhizosphere microbial communities from Kellogg Biological Station, Michigan, USA - KBS C4-4 metaG | ecosystem: Host-associated > Plants > Roots > Rhizosphere > Soil | place: Michigan, USA...
CCACCAGCGGCTGCTCGGGGCCGACGACGACGAGGTCGATCGCCGCTTCCCGCGCGAAGGAGATGATCGCCGCATGGTCCGACAGCGCCAGCGGCACCAGCGCCGCGCAATGGCCGATCCCCGGATTTCCGGGCGCCGCGTACAGCTTGGTCAGCTTCGGCGATTGCGCCAGCTTCCAGGCGAGCGCATGTTCACGGCCTCCCGATCCCAGCAGCAGGACATTCATGGCCGATCCCTTCGCTCCGTATGACGAAAGCGCGCTCCTAGCGAACGAAGCGCCCGGCGACAACGCGCCCGCGCTCTCCGTCTCGGACCTGTCGAGCGCACTCAAGCGGACGGTGGAGGATCGCTTCGGCCATGTCCGCGTGCGCGGCGAGATTTCGGGCTGGAAGCGCCACGTCTCGGGCCATTGCTACCTGGCGCTCAAGGACGACAAGGCGGTGATCGACGGCGTGGTGTGGAAAGGCCAGGCGGCCAACCTGCGCTTCCGGCCCGAGGACGGGATCGAGGTGATCTGCACCGGGCGGCTCACCACCTATCCGGGCCGCTCCAAATACCAGATCGTGATCGACCGGATGGAGCTGGCCGGGCAGGGCGCGCTGATGGCGCTGCTCGACAAGCGCCGCCGCGCGCTCGCCGCCGAGGGGCTGTTCGACGAGGACCGCAAGACGGCACTGCCCTTCCTGCCGCGCGTCATCGGCGTGGTGACCTCGCCAACGGGCGCGGTGATCCGCGACATCCTCCACCGCCTCGCCGATCGCTTCCCCAGCCGCGTGCTGGTGTGGGGCGTGCCGGTGCAGGGCGAGGGCGCGGCAGAGAAGGTTGCGGCGGCGGTCAACGGCTTCTCGGCGCTGGCGCCGGGCGGGCCGGTGCCGCGTCCCGATCTCGTCATCGTCGCGCGCGGCGGCGGATCGATCGAGGATCTCTGGGCCTTCAACGAGGAGGTGGTCGTCCGCGCCGTCGCGGGCTGCACGATTCCGATCGTCTCGGCGGTGGGCCACGAGACCGACACCACCCTGTGCGACTTCGCCGCCGATCGCCGCGCCCCGACCCCCACCGCCGCCGCCGAGATGGCGGTGCCGGTGCGCGCCGAACTGGCCGGCTATCTCGATACGCTGGGCGGGCGGGCGGCGAATTGCGCGCGGCGTTATCGGGAGCGGGCCGGCGAACGCTTCGATGCGATCGCGCGGCGGATGCCGACGCCGGATACGTTGCTCGGCCCCCAGCGGCAGCGGCTGGACGATCTCGCCGACCGCCTGCCGCGCGCGCTGTCGAAGCGGCTGGCGGTGGCGCGCGGCGATCTCGCCCATGCGTCGGGTGCGCTGCGCCCGCGCCTGCTCGCCGCGCGCGTCGAGCGGGATCGCGTGTCGCTCGCCCGTGTCGGGCTGCGACCCCCGCTGATCACCGCGCGGATCGCCGACGGGCAGGCGCGGCTGGACGGACTGTGGCGGCTGGCGCGCAGCCTCAACCCCGATCTCGTCCTCCAGCGCGGCTATGCGCGGGTCGAGGCCGAGGGCCATGTCGTCGCCAGCGCGGAGCGCGCGCGCGATGTGGGGGCCATGACCCTGGTCTTCGCCGATGGCCGCGTCGATGTCGCGGTCATGGATGCGCCGCCGCCTTCGCCGCGCCCCAAGCCCAGGATATCGCCCGCATCTTCCCTTCAGCCGCGCCTTCTGTAAGGGGGAAGGGGAAAGGATATGGCCATGTTGATGTCGCAAAGCGGCCGCGAGGCGCGACTGCGCTACCTCGCCAACAGCTTCCGGGTGCTGGTGCCGGGCGATCACGTCACCTGCGCGGTGTCGGGGCAGACCATCCCGCTCGACAAGCTCAAATATTGGAGCGTCGCGCGGCAGGAGCCCTATGCCTCGGCGGAACTCTCCACCAAGGCCGAGCTCGGCCTTTGAGGCGCCGTTGCTGGATCGGCGCGCCGGCCCTGCTGGTCGCGCTGGCCAGCTGCGTGGCGCCCTCGGATCGGCCGGCGATCGCGTCCCCGGCTCCGGTTTCTCCGCCCGCTGTGGCGGCGGCTCCGTCGGCCGGCTTCGCCTTCCGCGGCACGATGAGCCAGGGCGGGATGCTGATCGGCACGGCGCCCGCCGGCACCACCGCGCTCACGCTCGACGGCGCGCCCGTGCCGCTGGCGAGCGACGGGCGCTTCCTGATCGCCTTCGGGCGCGATCACGGTCCGGCCGCCACCTTGGTCGCGACGCGCGCGGATGGCACGAGCCTCACCGATCCGCTCACGATCGCGCCCGGGGTCTACCGGATCGAGGCGCTCCCGATCCCGAAATACCAGCAGCCCGAAGCCGAATTCCTGAAAATCCGCGAGGGCGAACTCGCCCAGATCGGCGCGGCGCGCAAACAGGCGGCCGTGATCCAGAGCGGCGGCTGGCGGCAGAATTTCCTCTGGCCGGTGCAGGGCCGCATCTCGGGCGCGTTCGGGGCGCAGCGTGTCTACAATGGCGAGAAGGGCAGCTACCACACGGGCGAGGACGTCGCCGTGCCGACCGGAACGCCGGTTCGCGCGCCGGCGGATGGCGTCGTCATCCTCGCGGCCACCGGCGATCCGTTCACGCTGGAAGGCCATCTGCTGATGGTCGCGCACGGCATGGGGCTGGACAGCGCCTTCCTGCACCTCAGCCATATCGACGTGAAGGTCGGCGACGTGGTGCGCCAGGGTCAGGTGATCGGCGAGAGCGGGATGACCGGCCGCGCCACCGGCCCGCACCTCCACTGGGCGCTGACGTGGCGTGGCGAGCGGATCGATCCGAAGCTGGTGGCCCCGCCCATGGGGGGAAATACTGCTAGCGGCGCTCCGTGACGAGCAGGCTGCACGGGCGTGGCAACGACGTTGCATTTTAGCCACAACGCGCGTGATTTCCGCCTTCGTTAAGTGTCAGACTGTGTCAGGCATTGAAATGAACAGAAGCTGACGATTAGGCTGGCCCCAGAACGGCGCAACGCGATCCGCGGAAGCGCTGTCCGACAAAATGGGGACCACCAATGCAATCACGTCTGATTCGCGGCCGCTTGCTGGCCACGACGATTATCGCGGGCGTCACTGCGCTTGCGCAGCCTGCGTTCGCGCAGAACACCGCGAGCGACCGGGCCGCCGACGCGGCCGTGGATGCCAAGGCCGGTGCGGCCACGGCCACCACCGCGACGCCGAGCACAGCGGATTGCGCGCAGAATCCGGCGATCGAGGGATGCGCCGCCGTTCTCGCGGCCCCGAGCAACAGCGCGGAGATCATCGTCACGGGTTCGCGCATCTCGCGCCCCAACCTGGCTTCGCCGGCGCCGATCACCTCGATCTCGGGCGCGACCTTCTTCCAGACCGGCAACGTCAACGTCGGCGACGTGCTCAATCGGCTGCCGCAGCTCCACAGCACCTTCACCTCGTCGAACTCCACCCAGTTCATCGGCACGCAGGGCCTCAACCTGCTCGATCTGCGCGGCCTCGGCACTTCGCGCACGCTGGTCCTGATCAATGGTCGCCGTCAGGTGACGTCGGGTCTGCTCGTCACCGGCAACGAGGTGGACGTCAACACCATCCCGACCGATCTCATCGAGCGCGTCGACGTGGTGACCGGCGGTACCTCGTCCGTTTATGGTTCGGACGCGATCGCGGGCGTGGTCAACTTCGTCCTCAAGCAGAATTATGAGGGCATCCAGGTCAAGGGCCAGAGCGGCGTCAGCCAGTATGGCGATGCCGGCTCTTATTATGGCAGCGTCCTGGCCGGCAAGAATTTCGGCGACGGCCGCGGCAACATCGTCGCCAACGTCGAATATGCCCGGCAGAACGGCTTGTTCGCGTCGGATCGCAAGCATTTCTCGCATCGCGCCGGCTTCGTGCAGACCGATTCCGATACCAATGATCCCAATGTGGTGAATGGTAGCGACGGTATCCCCGACTACACCCATTATTCGGATCTGCGTTCGCGTATCTACGCCGACGGCGGCCTGATCGAGGATTTCAACACCGGCTCCAAGTATATCTTCAACACCAGCGGCAATCTCGTTCCGCTGACCAGCACGCCGGTTGGCCTGACGGGCAACAGCGGCATCGGCGGCAATGGCGCGACCTTCGTCAATGGCGACCAGCTCGGCCTGATTCCGCAGCAGGAGCGCTACACGGTCAACGTGCTCGGCCACTATGAGGTGAGCCCCGCGTTCGTGCCCTATTTCGAGGGCAAATATTATCATGGCCACATCGTCGGCGGCCAGTCGGGTCCGAGCTTCCAGGCGCGCGGCAGCCTCGGTGACATGTATTACACCGACAACGCCTATCTGACCCCGCAGGCTCTGGGCGTCATTCGCGGCGCCTATGCGGACGGCACCCTCGATCCCTGCCCGGCGGGCGTCGGTGGTCCGTGCCCCGACGGCGTCAACGATGCCGACGAATATGGCTTCTACCTGAACCGCAACAATCTCGATCTCGGCAGCCGCATCGACGATACGAAGCGCAAGCTCTACCGCTTCGTGGTCGGCGCGCGCGGCGATCTCGGTGGCGGGTTCAGCTACGACGTGTCGGGGACGTACTCGAAGTTCATCGAGCACAACACCAACCGCGGCAATCTCGACGTGCAGCGCTACCTGCTCGCCAGCGACGCGGTGCGCGATCCGGCGACCGGCAACATCGTCTGCCGGGCGCAGATCGATCCGAACGCGCCGTCGATCGCGTCGGCGCTGGGGTGGAGCGGCGGCGGCGGCTCGTCGCTGCTGGCCAGCGACATCGCGAACTGCGTGCCGTTCGATCCGTTCGGCAACAACGTGGCGAGCGCTGCGGCCAAGGCCTATGTCGCTCCGCTGACGCATTCGGTCTCGCGGGCCGACCAGCTCGATGTCACGGCGTCGATCAACGGCAGCTCGGAGAATTGGTTCGAGCTTCCCGGCGGCCCGATCAAGTTCTCGCTCGGCGTCGAATATCGTCGCGAGACCCAGTATCAGGCGTTCGACAATCTCGTGACCTCGGGCGTGACCTTCCTCAACGCCATCCAGAAGTTCGATCCGCCGTCGACCGACGTGAAGGAAGCCTTCGCCGAAATCGATATTCCGGTGATCAAGGATCGCCCCTTCTTCCACCGGCTCGATCTGACCGGCGCGGCCCGCGTGTCCCATTACAAGGGCAGCACGGGCACCGTCTGGGCCTATAATGGCGGCGGCAGCTGGGCTCCGATCTCGGATATCACGTTCCGCGCCAATTATTCGCACGCGGTGCGTTCGCCGACGCTCGTCGAGCAGTTCGGTGTGCTGTCTCAGAACTATGCGCCGGGCTTCTACGATCCCTGCGCGTCCGATCACATCGCCGAGGGTGGTGCCAACCGGAAGAATAACTGCGTTGCGGCAGGTATTCCGGCCAGCTTCAACTATGCCTATGCCGGTTCGCTTGAAACCATGAGCGGCGGCAATCCGAACTTGAAGGCGGAGACGTCCAACTCCATCACCATCGGTGGCGTAATCCAGCCGCGGTTCGTGCCGGGGCTGAGCCTGACGGTCGATTACTACAAGATCAAGGTCGCCAACGTCATCTCGACGCCGACGGCGCAGGACATCGTCAACAATTGCTATGACCTGTCGTCGCTCAGCAACGAATTCTGCGGCCTGTTCAAGCGCTATGGCGCGGATGGCGGCGGGACCGCGGCGAATGCCTATCGCATCGTCGAAGGCTCGCTGCAGCAGACGCTGCTCAACTACGCCAAGCTCAAGGTCGATGGCATCGACATCGATCTCGAATATAATCGCAAGATCGCGCCGAACGTGACGCTGGCGCTGCAGGTGAATGGCAGCATCAACCTGAAGAACGACCAGTATCTCTCGCTGGCCGATCCGAGCTACTACACGTCGAACCTCTACAACCTCTCCTATCCCAAGGTGCAGGTGTCGGCGAACGCCAGCGTGCAGGTCGGCAAGGTCACGTTCGGCTACCAGGTGCGCTATATCGGCAAGATGGTGCCCGACGATATCGCGGACATCCGCTCGGTCGATGGTCGTCCGCCGGAGAATGCGGATTACACCAACTTCGATTTCTACAAGCCGGTCTGGTATCATGACATTCGTCTGGCCCTCGATGTGAACAACAAGTTCAACATCTATGGCGGTGTCGATAACGTCGCGAACAAGCTGCCGCCTCTGGGCCTCACGGGCATCGGCGCGGGCAGCGGCATCTACGACAATCGCGGTCGCTATCTCTACATGGGTGTGACGGCCAAGTTCTGATCCGGTCGAACGGATCATGGAAACTGGGGGCGGCGTCTTGGACGCCGCCCTTTTCTTTTGCGCGGTATGCGTCCAGGCTTGAGATATGAGTGAGACGTCCGATCGCGCGGAAGCGCTAGCCGGCGAAGGGCGCGCCGAGGAAGCGATCGCTCTGCTGCGGGCAACCCCGAACGATCCCGATAGCTGTCTCCGGCTCGGAGCCTGGCTGCTTTCGGGTCAACGGATCCGGCGCGATCTGGCCGCGTCGCGCGCCGCCTTCGCTGCGGCCGGACAGCTCGGGCATCGCGAGGGGGCCGCCATCCATCGTGCTTTCACCGCTTCGGGCGTCGGCGGGCCTGCCGATTTTCCCGCGGCCATGGTCTTGCTCCGCGCGTCCGCGCGCGCGGACGCCGCCGCCGCCCGACAATTGGAGATCATCGGCCAGATGGCCCTGGCACCGGACGGCAGGCCGATGGTCGTGCCGTCATCCCGATCCCTTTCGGAATCGCCTCGGGTCGCGATCTTCGAGCGGCTGTTGAGCGGCGAGGAATGCCGCTACCTCTCGGACACGGCGGCTCCGCGCTTGCGGCCATCCGTCGTCATCGATCCGCGAACGGGCGAGAGCAGGCCGGATCCGGTCAGGATATCGCGCGCCGCGGCCTTTCCGTTCGCACTTGAGGATCCGGCCGTACACGCCATCAACCTGCGTCTTGCCGCCGCGAGCCGGACGCGGGTCGAGCAGGGCGAGCCCCTCACCATCATCGACTATCGTCCCGGCGAGCGATACCGCCCTCATCTCGATGCCCTGCCGGGCGCCGCAAATCAGCGCGAAATCACCATCATCGTCTATCTCAACGACGGCTATCGAGGCGGCGAGACGCGATTTCCCGACCTGGGCCTGACCATCACGCCCCGCCAGGGCGATGCGATCCTGTTCCGGAACGTCCGCGCCGACGGCCTCCCGGATCCGCGCACCATCCACGAGGGGCTTCCCGTCCTCTCCGGGGAGAAGCGGATCGCGACCCGCTGGATCCGGTCGGCGCCCTTGCTGTCCGCGTAGCCCGCGATCGCGGGCGCGCCTCGTCCTAGCCGACGCGCATCGCCCGCACGGGGCGCTGCTGCCCCTTGAACGTCAGGAAATAGCTGCCCATCAGCCCGCGGCGGATATGCACGGGCCCGCCGGCTTTCGGCGCGCCCCAATCGGGCGCCTCGGTGGTCTGCCAGACGGCGCCGTCGGTCAGGCGGATCTCGATCTGCGCGGGATTGAGCTCCCGGACACTGGCGATGACGGCGTCGACGTCGGTCACCTGCTCGTCGGGCTTGTCGCCCGAGAAGAGCGGAATGCGGGGCAGGGCGAAACCGAACAGCGATCGCCGGGTCTGGCGGATGGACTCGCTGTCGACGACCTGGACCTGCTTGTGCGCGACGAGGTCGGCCACTGCCCCGGTGGCGGAATCGAAACAGGCCAGCCGCGCGGCCGGCTCAGCGACGGAGCGGCACCTGAGCACCGCATCGAGGGCGTTCGGCTTCGCATCCGGCGGCGCGGCGGCGGCGGCCGATGCGCTGAGCACGAGTCCAAGGATGACGATCTGTCGCGCCTGGATGCCCGTTCTCTTCAAAGCGTTTCCCCTTGCAGATCGCCGTCTTCCTACTGTGGCACACCTGTCACACCTGCAACAGAACAGCAATCCGGCGATTCAGGGCGATTGAACGAAGGGGGGCAGAATCCTAACAAGCGGCTCATAAGCGGGCCGCTGCTCGCTGGGAATCCAGGTCGCACGGAAAACCGGCGGCCTCGTAAGGGGATTAGACGATTATGGTCAATATCTTCCGCAGCCGCCTTCTGGCGTCTTCGCTGCTCGTGGGCGCGGCCTTCGTCGCCCAGGCGGCGCAGGCCCAGGCCACGACGGACGCCGCGGCGCCCGCGACGCCCCAGTCCGCCGCCAGCGCGAGCGGCGGCGAGATCGTCGTCACCGGCACGCTCATCCGCAACCCCAACCTGACCTCCTCGGCCCCGATCATGGTGACGGACCGCAAGGAAATCCAGCTCAAGCAGTCGAACAACGCCGAAGAGCTGCTGCGTGACATTCCGGGCCTCGTCCCGGCGCAGGGCTCGGCCGTGAACAACGGCAGCTTCGGTTTCACCACCGTCAACCTGCGTGGCCTCGGCGACAACCGCAACGTGGTGCTGCTCGACGGCACGCGCATCGTTCCGGCGACGCTGACCGGCGTGGTCGATCTCAACGACATCCCGCTGGCGCTGATCGAGCGCGTCGACGTGCTGACCGGCGGTTATTCGACGACCTACGGCGCCGACGCCGTGGCGGGCGTGGTCAACTTCGTGACTCGTCGCAATTTCTCGGGCTTCGAGGCGGACGCCTCCGAGCAGTTGACCCAGCGTGGCGACGGCAATGTCCGCCGCGTCGACGTGACGCTCGGCGCCAACATGGACGACAACCGCGGCAACGTGGTTCTCGGCATCGGCTACCAGAAGTCGGACGCCGTGTTCGACGGTGATCGCGGCTTCGCGCACGACTCGCTGGCGTCGGGTACAGGCGAGACCGGCGGTTCCGGCACGGACGTGCTGAGCAAGTTCAACTTCGGCGGCACGTCCTATCAGTTCAACCCGTCGGGTGCGCTGGTTCCGGCCTTCTCGTCCTACAACTTCAATCCGTTCAACCTGCTGCAGACGCCTTTCAAGCGCTACAACATGTTCGCGCAAGGTCATTATAGCGTGACCGACCATATCGAACTCTATGCGCGCAGCATGTATTCGCGGAACACGGTCAGCACGATCGTCGCGCCGTCGGGTTCGTTCGGGTCTGCCGTCGACATCTCGCTCAGCAATCCTTATCTGAACAGCAGCCAGCGCAATCAGCTCTGCACGGCCGCAGGGGTCGCCCTGAGTGCTTGCACCCCGGCCACCACCCTGTCTGTCGACGCGCTTAGCCGCCGTACGTCCGAGGTCGGCAATCGCGCCTCGCAGTTCGTCACCAACATCTACGACAACCAGATCGGTGCTCGCGGCGACATCAACAGCCACCTCAAGTTCGATGTCTACGGTTCGTACGGCCAGAGCGACGTCACCCAGACGCTTCAGGGCTATACCGACGTGAAGCGGCTCCAGCAGGGCCTCCTGCTGAATGCGGACGGCACCTGCACCGACTCGTCGAACGGCTGCGTGCCGATCAATATTTTCGGCCAGCCGGGCTCGATCGACGCCACCCAGGCGGCGTTCCTCCAGGTCTCCAGCACCACCAAGGTCAAGACCTCGCTCGCGCAGGCGCATGCCGGCATCAACGGCGACTTCGGCGTGACCAGCCCGGCGGCGAACGAGCCGATCAACTTCGCGGTGGGCGTCGAGTATCGCAAGTATAAGGTCGCTCAGGACGCCGATCTTCTTGCTCAGTCGCCGGGCGAGCTGGGCGGTTCGGGCTCGGCCGTCATCCCCTTCAAGGGCGAGTATAACGTCAAGGAAGTCTTCGGCGAGCTCAACGCGCCGCTCATCCAGGACAAGCCCTTCTTCCACAACCTGTCGCTCGATGCGGGCATCCGCTATTCGCACTACAGCATCGGCGACACCAACAACCGCTTCAACACCACCACCTGGAAGGGCGGCGGCGTCTGGGAGCCGGTGTCGGGCGTGAAGTTCCGCGCCGATTATTCGCATGCAGTGCGCGCGCCGAACATCAACGAACTGTTCCTGCCGCAGGCGACCGGCCTCACCAACCTGTTCGCCGATCCGTGCGCGGGACCGAGCGTGTCTGGCAACGCCAATCTGGCCGCGGTCTGCGAGGCCCAGGGTGCACCGTCCAAGGCTCTTGGCCACATCACCAATCCGTCCGCGGCCCAGGCCAACATCCAGACGTCGGGCAATCCCAATCTGAAGCCGGAGAAGGCCGACACCTATACCCTGGGTACGGTGATCGCGCCGCGTAACGTCCTGCCGGGCTTCACCACGTCGCTCGATTATTACCATATCAAGATCAAGGACGCGATTTCGGCGCCGGCGTCGTCCGACACGATCAACGCCTGCTTCAATGGCCTGAACGCTGCTAGCGCCGCCAGCGCCGCCTGCCTCGCGATCCATCGTGATCCGGGCACTGGCCAGCTCGACGGCGATCAGGCGGTGCCGAACGTTGGTCTGCCGGGTCAGTTCACCAACTCCGGCCAGCTGATGACCGACGGCCTCGATCTGAACGTCGCCTACAACCGTGACTTCGGCGCGGCCCATGTCGGCCTGTCGTTCAACGGCAACTACACCTTCCACTCGAAGTTCCGCTCGGTCCCGGGCGGCATCAATCGCGAGTGCGTGGGTTATTACAGCGCCAACTGCGGCATCGGCGGCGGCGAATCGATCGGTTCGCTCCAGCCGAAGTTCCAGTGGAGCCAGCGGACCACGGTGGGCTTCGGCGCAACCACACTGTCGCTGCTGTGGCGCCATATCGACAAGATGAAGTACGAGCCGCGTGCTCTGCAGGATCAGCTCAATGCGGCGGCACTGGCCGGGCCGGTCGTCGATCCGGATACCGGCGCGGGTTGCCCGGATCCGACCGGCACCGATCCGAACGGCTGCGTGATCAACCCGGAATTCCGCCACATCAAGGCGGCCAACTATTTCGACCTGACCGCGCAGTTCGTCACGACCGAGCATCTGACGCTGACCTTCGTCGTGCAGAACCTGCTCGACAAGAAGCCGCCGATCGTCGGTTCGGACGTTGGCAACACGCTGTACAACAGCGGCAACACCTATCCGTCGACCTACGACGCGCTGGGCCGCCGCTTCACGATGACGGCCAAGGTCGACTTCTGATCGAAGCCAAAATCGGTTCGAATAAAGGGGGCGGTCCGGCAAGGACCGCCCCTTTTTTTGCGCGCCTATCGATTGCGGACGCAGCCCTCAGCGCAGTCCGTCGCGCTTGCGAAGGCAGGAGCCCATCTCCTGCACCGCCGTCCGGGTGGAACGGTCAGGAGATAGGCCCCGCCTCCGCAGGGGCGACGGCGAGGAATGGCTGCGCTGGAGCGCTTTGCTGCGCGTCAGCCGAGCAGTGGGGCGCCGGGCGCGAGCGCGATGCCGGCACTGCGCGCGACGGCCTCCGTCCAGATCGCGACCTTCTCGATCTCGTCGCGCCGATCCGCGGGAATGTCCGCCTGCTCGCGCCGGCGATCCCCTGCGTCGAACGGCGTCGCGAACTTGGAATGGCGCGAAAAGGCCGGTCCGTTCGCGATCGCGTCCGTATCTTCGCGGCTGAGGCCCAGTCCGAACAGGGCGGCCAGCCCCGCGATCGCCGGCTCCCGCCGGGCCAGCAGCGTCTCGCTGTCGATGGCGCGCACCCGGCCCGGCCCGAAGCGCCGCACCAGTCCCTGGAACACGCCTTGCTGGGCGAGCCAGCCCATCGCCGCGATCTGCAGGTCGGTCTGGCCCAGATAGGCATCGCGATCGAAACCGAGCTGCATGATGCCGTCCTGCAGGGCACCCAGCAGATGCTCGCGCACCCACAGCGCGCCCCACATGCCCTTGCGCGCGATCGAGCCGAGATAGACGGGCAGCGGTGCGTAGAGCAGCAGCGCCTGGGTCCCGCCATGGCGGTCGAGCAGCGACGGCGCGAGGCCGTTCAGCACATTGGACGGCTTGACGATGACCTTTTCGCCCGGCTCGTGGGGGCGGGCGAGGAGGCGCAGCAGATCGGCGGAGGCGGGCGCGACGCGGGCCGCATGATCGCCGCGCCGGCTCCAGCCGACGAGATCGTTGAGGATCGTCGGCTCCTTCAGCACGGTGGCATGGCCGGGCCGGTCGAAGGCGCGGGCCAGCAGGGTCGAGCAGCAATAGCCGGAGTGGAGGATGAGGTGCAGCGGCGCCGGCGCTGGAGCCGCCGCGATGCTCTCGTCCCGCCCCAGCACGACGCTCGGCAGGCCCGCGGGAAGCTCCTTGTCGATCAGGAAGGGGGTGCGCCCCGCCAGCGCGCGATCGACCTTGAGGAAGTGGATGGCATCCTGGCCGGGATCGTAGCGATGCGGCAACCAGCACGGATCGCGCACGATCGTCGCGATGTGATCGGATCGTTCCATCGTCCTGCTCCGAAATTGCGGTAGTGCGTTCGTTGACGGCGGGGCCGCCGGGGACCTAATCCGAACCTCATGAAACATGTATCCGGCCCGGGCGAGGCCAAAATCGATCGGCTGCTGCAATCGGCGGCGCAGGCGCAGCAGCAGGGGCGCCATGCCGAGGCGCAGGGGCTGTTCGAGGAGATCGTGGCGCTCGACCCCGGCCATGCCGTGGCGCTGAACGCGCTTGGCGTCCACGCGCTGGAGACGGGGGCGGCGGCGCGCGCCGCCACGCTCTTCCGCCGCGCGGCCGAGGCCGACCCCCAGGCGACGACCTTGTGGATCAACCTCGCCAACGCCAGCCGCGCGCTCCACGACGACGAGGCCGAGCGGACGGCGCTCCTGTCCGCGCTCGCCGCCGACCAGGCGGATTTCGTGGCGCTGCTGCGGCTCGCCCAGTTGCACCAGCGGCGGGGCGAGGATGCCGACGCGACGATGCGGTGGGAGGTCGTGCTCGGGCTCGCCGCGCGGCTTCCCCAGCGCCCGGCGCATCTGGAGGCGTGGCTCGCCGAGGGGCGGGACTTCGTGCGGCGCCAGCGCGACGGCTTCGCGTCCGGGCTCGACGACGGGCTCGCGGCCGATCGCGCGGAGCTGACCGGCAAGGCCAGGCGGCGCTTCGATGCCTGCGTCGATCACATGCTCGGCCGGCGGCGGATCTTCGCGAACGTCTGTGAAGGCGGGGTCCATTATCCTTTCCTGCCCGCCGACGAATTTTTCGATGCGGATCTCTTTCCCTGGATGGCCGTGCTGGAGGCGAAGACGGCTGCGATCCGGGCGGAGGCGCTGCGATTGCTGGACGATGGCGGCCGGGGCTTCGCGCCCTATGTCGCGCAGCCGGCCGGCACGCCGCCCAACAAATGGACGGCGCTGGACGGCTCGCACGACTGGAGCGCCTGCTATCTGTGGAAATATGGCGTGCGGGACGATGCCCTGTGCGCCGCCTGCCCGGAAACCGCCGCGGTGATCGAGCGGATCGCGCCGCCGCACATTCCCCGCCGCATGCCGACCGTGTTCTTCTCGCTGCTGAAGCCGCGATCACGGCTGCCGGCGCATACCGGCGTCACCAACACGCGGGCGATCATCCACCTGCCGCTGGTGGTGCCGGCCGGCTGCGGCTTCCGTGTCGGCGGGGAGACGCGCGAATGGCGGGTGGGGGAGGCCTTCGCCTTCGACGACACGATCGAGCACGAAGCCTGGAACGACAGCGACGAGCCCCGGCTGGTCCTGATCCTCGATCACTGGAACCCGCACCTGACGCCCGACGAGCACCGGATGCTGGTCCGGCTGTTCGAGACGGCGGACGCGAGCGGCCATCGTCCCGAACAGTCCGGTGTCGCCTGATCAGGCCACGTCCAGCTTCAACGCCCCGTCGCCTTCGTCGACATTGACCAGCGACCCGTCGGGCACCGTGCCCTGCAGAATCCTCTCGGCCAGCGGATCCTGCAGATAGCGTTGCACCGCGCGTTTCAGCGGCCGTGCGCCATAGACCGGATCGTAGCCGACCCGGCCCAGCCACGCCCGCGCCGCGTCCGTGAGGCTGAGCGCGATCTTGCGATCCCGCAGCAGCTTCTGGATGCGCGCCACCTGGATATCGACGATCGGCGCCATGTGCCCCGCGCCCAGCCGGTGGAACAGGATGATCTCGTCCAGCCGGTTGAGGAATTCCGGCCGGAAATGCGCGCGCACCACCTCCATCACCTGCGGCTCGGCCTCCTTGACCGGCTGGTCCTCGCCCAGCGAGGCGAGGAATTGCGAGCCGAGGTTCGAGGTCAGGATGATCAGCGTGTTGGTGAAGTCCACCGTGCGGCCCTGCCCGTCGGTCAGCCGCCCGTCGTCCAGCACCTGGAGCAGGACGTTGAACACGTCCGGATGCGCCTTCTCCACCTCGTCGAACAGCACGACTTGGTAGGGCCGGCGCCGCACCGCCTCGGTCAGCACGCCGCCCTCGTCATAGCCGACATAGCCCGGGGGCGCGCCGATCAGCCGGGCGACCGAATGCTTCTCCATGAACTCGCTCATGTCGAGCCGCACCATCGCGCTGTCGTCGTCGAACAGGAAGCCGGCCAGCGCGCGAGCCAGCTCGGTCTTGCCGACGCCGGTCGGGCCGAGGAACAGGAAGCTGCCCAGCGGCCGGTTCGGATCCTGCAACCCGGCGCGCGCGCGGCGGACGGCACGGGATACGGCCGCCACCGCCTCGGACTGGCCGACGACGCGCCGGCCGATCGTCTCCTCCATCTTGAGCAGCTTCTCGCGCTCGCCCTCCAGCATGCGGTCGACCGGAATGCCCGTCCAGCGCGAGACGACCGAGGCGATGTCCTCGCTCGTCACCTCCTCGCGCAGCATCGCGCCGGCTGACGCCTGCTCGGCCTCGGCCAGCTGCTTTTCGAGGCCGGGGATGACGCCGTAGGAGAGCTCGCCGGCCTTGGCGAGGTCGCCCGAGCGCTGCGCCTGCTCCAGCTGGAGGCGGGCGGCGTCGAGTTGCTCCTTGATTTTGGCCTGGCCGGCGATCTTCTCCTTCTCGCCTTGCCAGCGCTGGGTGAGCGTGGCGGATTCCTCCTCCAGCCGCGCCAAATCATATTCCAGCGAGCCCAGCCGATCCTGCGAGGCCTTGTCGGTCTCCTTCTTCAGCGCCTCGCGCTCGATCTTGAGCTGGATGATGCGGCGATCGAGCGTCTCGATCTCCTCGGGCTTGGACTCGACCTCCATGCGCAGGCGCGAGGCGGCCTCGTCCATCAGATCGATCGCCTTGTCGGGCAGGAAGCGATCGGTGATGTAGCGGTTGGACAGCGTCGCCGCCGAGACGAGCGCGCCATCGGTGATCCGCACGCCGTGGTGCAGCTCGTATTTCTCCTTGAGCCCGCGCAGGATCGAGATGGTGTCCTCGACCGTCGGCTCGCCCACGAAGACGGGCTGGAAGCGCCGCTGGAGCGCCGGGTCCTTCTCGACATACTTCCGATATTCGTCGAGCGTGGTCGCGCCGATGCAATGCAACTCGCCGCGCGCGAGAGCGGGCTTGAGCAGGTTGCCGGCATCCATCGCGCCCTCGGACTTGCCGGCACCGATCAGCGTGTGCATCTCGTCGATGAACAGGACGATGTGGCCCTCGGCCTGCTTCACCTCGTCGAGCACGCCTTTCAGCCGTTCCTCGAACTCGCCGCGATATTTGGCGCCGGCGATCAGCGCGCCCATGTCGAGCGCCATCAGCTGCCGGTCCTTGAGCGTGTCGGGCACGTCGCCGTTCGCGATGCGCAGCGCGAGGCCCTCGGCGATGGCGGTCTTGCCGACGCCGGGATCGCCGATCAGCACGGGATTGTTCTTGGTGCGCCGGGCGAGGATCTGGATGGTGCGGCGGATCTCCTCGTCGCGGCCGATAACCGGATCGAGCTTGCCCGCCTTCGCCGCCTCGGTGAGGTCGCGCGCGAACTTCTTGAGCGCGTCGTAGCGATCCTCGGCGGACGCGGTGTCGGCGGAACGCCCGCCGCGCAACTCGCTGATCGCGGCATTGAGCGCCTCCGCCTTCACCCCGGCGGCGGCCAGCGCCTTGCCGGCCGCACTGGTGGTCGCCAGCGCGCAGGCCAGCAGCAGCCGCTCCACGGTGACGAAGCTGTCGCCGGCCTTCTTCGCGATCTGCTCCGCGGAATCGAGCAGGCGGATCGCATCATTGTCGAGGCCCGGCGTCTGTTGCGCGCCGCTGCCGGAGACGGCGGGGATCTTCGCCAGCGCCGCGTCGGTCTCGCGCACCGCGACCTGCGCCGATCCGCCCGCCTTGGCGATCAGGCCCGACGCCATGCCCTGCTGATCCTCCAGCAGCGCCTTCAGGATATGCTCCGGCGCGATACGCTGGTGGTTCATGCGGATCGCGACGGTCTGCGCGGATTGCAGGAAGCCCTTCGCGCGATCGGTGAATTTTTCGAGGTCCAATGTAAGCTCCCCTGGGAACGAATGGCTCGCGATATGGTGTGACTTATTTACAACACAAGGGTCAGGCGTCCATTTCCTGCTTGTCGATCCGCGCCAGCAGGAGGTCGATCTTCTCGTGCAGCCGCATGATCTCCAGCTCGGCGCGGAGGTTGACCTCGTAATCGTGGCTAGCCGCCACCCGATCGCGGTCCCCCTGGCGATTTTGGCTCATCATGATCACCGGCGCCTGGATCGCCGCCAGCATCGAGAGCATCAGGTTCAGGAAGATATAGGGATAGGGATCGAAGGCGCGGTTCCAGTGGGACAGGATGTCGCTGTTGAGCAGCATCCAGCCAAACAGGATCACCCCGAAGCTGATGATGAAGCCCCACGAGCCGCCGACCGCCGCCACCTTGTCCGCGAGGCGATCGCCGAAGCTCGCTTCCGCTTCCTCGATGTCGGCGGCGTCCCGGCTGATCGGCGCGCGCTCCTTGAAGGTCTCGAGGACCTTGCGCTCCTCGGGATCCAGATGCCGCGGGTCCTTGCGGAGATAACGAAGGGCGAGCTCGGGCAGCGTGAGGTGGGGGCGAAGGGCCATAAGCGACTCCTGAAAGGGGCGGCCGAGAGGTGCGCCAAATGGCCGCTGGCGCCAAGCGGTTCCGGCTCTATGCTGGCGCGATGATCCTCCCGGAGCTCCTGTCCTGATGCGTCTCGCGATTCCCGCGCTCCTGCTCGCCTCCGCGCTTTCGCCGCTCTCCGCCGCCCCGCCGCCCGCCAAGCCCGCGCCGCTCTCGGTCCTCGCCGATCAGGTGAAGCTGCCCTACGAGCAGTTCACTTTGGCGAACGGCCTGCGCGTGGTGGTTTCGACCGACCGCAAGGCGCCGGTCGTGGGCGTCTCGATCTGGTATCATGCCGGCTCCAAGGACGAGCCCGCCGGCAAGACCGGCTTCGCCCATCTGTTCGAGCATCTGATGTTCAACGGATCGGAGAATGCACCGGGCGATTTCTTCAAGCCGCTCGAAAGCGTCGGCGCGACCGATTACAACGGCACCACCAGCTTCGACCGCACCAATTTCTTCGAGACGGTGCCGACCGGCGCGCTGCCGCTGGCTTTGTTCCTGGAAAGCGACCGCATGGGCCATCTGCTCGGCGCGGTCGGGCAGGAGACGCTCGATCGCCAGCGTGGCGTCGTCCAGAACGAGAAACGGCAGGACGACAACCAGCCCTATGGCCTCGTCCAATATGCCGAGCAGCAGGCGCTGTTCCCGGAAGGCCATCCCTACCACCACACCACGATCGGCTCGATGGCGGATCTCGATCGCGCCAGCCTCGCTGACGTGCGCGAATGGTTCCGGGGCCATTACGGCCCCAACAACGCCGTGCTGGTGCTGGCCGGCGATATCGACGTGGCGACGGCGAAGCCGCTGGTCGAACGGTATTTCGGCGACATCGCGCGCGGGCCGCAGCCGGTGCCGACGCTGGCGCCCGTTCCCACGCTGCCCGCGCGCAAGGACGAGACGCTGCACGATCAGGTGGCGACCACGCGCCTCTATCGCCAGTGGGTGGTGCCCGCCCTCACCGATCCGGACAGCGTGCCGCTCGACATCGCCGTCTCGGTGCTGGGCGGGCTCGCCAGCTCGCGGCTCGACAACAGCCTCGTCCGCAAGGAGCGGCTGGCTGTCTCGGTGAGCGCCAATGTCGAGCCGCTGGAGCGGGTGAGCGAATTCGAGGTGCAGGTGGACGTGCGGCCCGGCGCCGATGCCAAATTGGTCGGCCAGCGGCTGGATGCGATCATCGCCGATCTCGTCGCCAACGGCCCCACGGCGGACGAGATCCAGCGCGCGGTGACGCAGGAGATTGCCGGCCGCATCTTCGGGCTCGAAAAGGTTGGCGGCTTCTCCGGCCGCGCGGCGGTGCTGGCGCAGGGCGCGGTCTATGCGAACGATCCCGGCTTCTACGAAAAGCAGCTCAAGCAATATGCGTTGGCGACGCCCGCCTCGGTGAAGGCCGCGCTGCAGACGTGGCTGACGCGCCCGGTCTATGCGCTCACCGTCGCGCCGGGCGCGCGCGCGCCTTACGAGGAGGCGAAGGCCGGGCAGGAGGATGCCAAGCCGATCCAGGGCGCGAAGGACGTCGCGGCGAGCGGCGCGGCGCCCGCGGCCGGGCCGAAGCGCGAGGCGCCGCCGGTCGGCGACATCGCGACGCTCACCTATCCGGCGATCACGCGCACCGCGCTCTCCAACGGCGTGAAGCTGGTCTACGCCCAGCGCGCCGGCCTGCCGCTGACCCGCCTGGCCGTCACCTTCGGCGGCGGCTTCTCGGCCGATCCCAGGGGCGCGCTCGGCACCGCGACCTTGATGCTCAGCCTGCTCGACGAGGGCACGCCGACGCGCAGTTCCGCCGAGATCGCCGCCGAGCAGGAGCATCTCGGCTCCCGCATCGCGGCGGGTGGATCGATGGACAAGGCGGAGATCGATCTCGCCGTGCTGTCCGCCAATGTCGCCCCGGGCATGGACCTGTTGGCCGACGTGACCCTGCATCCCACCTTCGCCGATATCGAGCGGGTGCGCAGCCAGCAGTTGGCCGGCATCCAGGCCGAAATGTCCGATCCTGAGGGGCTCGCCTCGCGCACGTTGCCGGGGCTGATCTACGGGCCGACCCATCCTTATGGCGTGCCGGCGAGCGGATCGGGCGATCCGGCGGCGGTGGCGAAGCTCACCAAGGCCGATCTGGTCGCCTTCAAGGACACATGGCTGCGCCCGTCTGACACCAGCATCTTCATCGTGTCGGACCTGCCGCTGGCGACCATCCAGCCGATGCTGGAGAGCCGCTTCGGCGCGTGGAAGCCGGCCGGGCCGGCGCGCGCGCTGTCGCCCGATGCGGCGGTGCCCGCGCCCGCGCCGCGCGTCCTGCTGCTCGACCGGCCCGGCTCGCCGCAATCGGTGATCCAGGCGGGCGAGGTGCTGGACGCGAAGGGCACCGATGAACTGCTGCCGCTGGTCGTCGCCAACGATGCGCTGGGCGGCAGCTTCCTGTCCCGGCTGAACATGGACATCCGCGAGACCAAGGCTTGGTCCTACGGCGTCCAGGCCGGGATCGCACGCTATGCCGGCCGCATCCCCTACCAGATCACCGCGCCGGTGCAGACCGACAAAACCGGCCCCGCCATCCAGGCGATGATCGGCGACGTGCGGGCCTTCCTGGGGCCGCAGCCGCTGACCCAGGAGGAGCGCGACCGCACCGTCCAGCGCAGCATCCGCCAGCTGGCCGGCAGCTTCGAGACGGGCAACGAGCTGCTGGATGCGATGCAGCGCAACGACCTGCTCAAGCGTCCCGACGATTATTATGCTCATATCGCCGACAAATATCGCGCGCTGACCGTGCCCGAGCTTAATGACGTCGCGCGCCGCCTGATCCGGCCGGACCGTTTCGTGTGGGTGGTGGTCGGCGATGCGGCGAAGGTGAAGCCGCAGCTCGACGCGCTCGGGCTGCCGGTCGAGGTGGTCAAGGGGCCGGTCGCACAGTAAAGGTGATTCGGCTTACCTAATGGGAAAGGATTGCGGGATGGCAGATATTGACGGCCAGTGGGACAGCGTGGCGCAGTCCCCGATGGGCGAGCAGAAATCCGTGCTGACGCTCACCAGCAAGGCGGACGGCAGCTTCGCCGGCACCAATTCAGGCCCGATGGGATCGATGGACGTGACCGACGGCCAGGTGACGGGCGATCTGGTGACCGCCAAGATGCAGCTCACCGTGCCCTTCCCGATGACCCTGACGATCGAAGGCCGCCTCGCGGGCGACACGATCGAGGGTACGATCGACACCGGCGCCTTCGGCAAATTCCCGATGACCGCGACGCGCAAGGGGTAAACCCGTCTCGCCTTCTCCCGCCTTCGCGGGAGAAGGCGGGGACCCGCTGCGAAGCAGTGGGGAGAATGAGGGTCTTATTCTTCCGGATTCGGGCGCGAGGTCAAAACCGTTCGCGCTGAGCTTGTCGAAGTGCGTGCCTCAAACGCAGGGTCTGTGGCACGCCCTTCGACAAGCTCAGGACGAACGGGCATGTGCTCGATTTCCGGTGCCCGATGGTGTGGTGCTTGAGGCAGAAGAAGAAGACCCTCACCCAACCCTCTCCCGCGAAGGCGGGAGAGGGCTAGAAGGTCAGCGGGTCACCCGCGTCACATGGCCCATCTTGCGGCCCGGGCGCACGCTCTTGCCGTAGAGATGCAGATGGGCGTCACGCTCGGCGAGGATGGCGGGCCAGCGCTCCGCCTCGTCCCCGATCAGATTTTCCATCTCGACGCGCGCGCCCGTCAGTGACGTGGAGCCCAGCGGCAGGCCGCAGATCGCGCGGATGTGATTCTCGAACTGCGAGGTGGTGGCGCCCTCGATCGTCCAATGGCCGCTATTGTGCACGCGCGGCGCCATCTCGTTGAAGATCGGGCCGTCGGCGCCGGCGAACCATTCCACCGCCATCACGCCCACATAGCCCAGCGCGTCGGCGAGCCGCCTGGTGAGCGTCACGGCATCGGCGACCTGATCGGCCACCTGCCCGCGCGGCGGCACGGTGGACAAAGCGAGGATGCCGTTGCGGTGGACGTTGGTCGGCACGTCCCACGCGACGCTCTCGCCGGAGGGCGCGCGGGCGAGCAGCACCGAATATTCCACCTCGAAGCGCACGAAGCCTTCCAGCACCGCCGGCTGGCCGCCGATCGTCTCCCACGCCGCCGCGATGTCGTCGGGCGAGCGCAGCCGCGCCTGGCCCTTGCCGTCATAGCCGAAGCGCCGCGTCTTCAGGATGGCGGGCGTGCCGATGCCGGCGACCGCGTCGCGCAGCTCGTCGAGCGTGTTGACCGCCGTCCAGGGCGCGGTCGGGATGTCGTGGCGGCCGGCGAAGCCCTTCTCCAGCGCCCGGTCCTGCGCGATGCGCAGCGCCTCGACATTGGGGTGGAAGGGGCGCAGGCCCTCGGTGGCGGCCAGCGCCTCGACCGGCAGGTTCTCGAATTCGTAGGTGACGACCTGGCACGCCTCGACGAAGCGTTTCAGCGCATCGCCATCCTCATACTCGCCCTGCGTCCATTCGGCGCAGACCTCGCTGGCCGGGCCGGTCGCCTCGGGCGCGTAGATGTGGCTGCGATAGCCGAGCTGCGCCGCCGCGACCGCCAGCATCCGGCCGAGCTGGCCGCCCCCGATGATGCCGATGGTCGATCCGGGCGGGATGATCATTCCGGCGCTTCGTCCACCGATTGGGTCTGCTTCGCCCGCCAGTCCGCCAGCCGGCCGGCCAGCGCGTCGTCGTGCGTGGCGAGGATGGCGGCGGCGAGCAGGCCGGCATTGATCGCGCCCGCCTTGCCGATCGCCAGCGTGCCGACGGGGATGCCGCCTGGCATCTGGACGATCGAGAGCAGCGAATCCATGCCCGACAGCGCCTTGGATTCCACCGGCACGCCCAGCACGGGCAGCGGCGTCATCGATGCGCACATGCCGGGCAGGTGGGCGGCGCCGCCGGCACCCGCGATCACCACCTTGAGCCCGCGATCCTTCGCCGACTTCGCATAATCGTAAAGCCGTTCGGGCGTGCGATGCGCGGAGACCACCTTCGTCTCATGGGCGACGCCGAGCGCGGCCAGCGTCTCGGCGGCGTGGCGCATCGTCTCCCAATCGGAGCGGCTGCCCATGATGATACCGACGACGGGTCGGGCGGTGGGGGGCTGGTCGGTCATGCGGCCTGCCTGCGGGGGAGGTGGAAGGAAGCGGGGTGCTTAGCGAGGGGGGCGCGTCATGGCAACGTGACCCCGGTAAAAATCCGCGAGGACCGCCGTAAAATCCGTTCGGGCTGAGCTTGTCAAGCCCTGTCCTTCTCCTTGCTGCTGCGAAGAAGAAGGACAGCCCTTCGACAGGCTCAGGGCGAACGGATTCCCTGCGTCAGCGCTCGCTCAGATAATAGCGGTCGGTCGGCTTCAACGCATGGTCGAGTTCGTAGACGATCGGCTGCCCGGTCGGGATTTCGAGGCTGGCGATCTCGTCGTCCGAAATGCCCGAGAGATGCTTCACCAGCGCGCGCAGCGAATTGCCGTGGGCGGAGATCACCACGCGCTGGCCGGCGGTCAGCACCGGCGCGATCCGGCTCTCCCAATAGGGCAGCACGCGGGCGATCGTGTCCTTCAGGCTTTCGGCCTGCGGGATGGCGATGCCGTCGTAGCGGCGATCCTGGCCGAGATCGAATTCGGAGCCGGCCGCCAGCGGCGGCGGCGGGATGTCGAAGCTGCGGCGCCAGATCTTCACCTGGTCGGCACCATGCTTCGCCGCCGTCTCGGCCTTGTCGAGGCCGGTGAGGCCGCCATAATGGCGCTCGTTCAGGTGCCAGTCCTTCTCCACCGGCAGCCACAGCCGGCCCATCTCCTCCAGCGCGAGGTTGAGCGTCTTGATCGCGCGGGTCTGCACGCTGGTGAAGCACCGGTCGAAATCGAAGCCCTTCTCCGCGAGCAGGCGGCCGGCGGCCCTGGCTTCCTCGATGCCCTTGTCGGTGAGGTTCACGTCCCACCAGCCGGTGAAGCGATTCTCCAGGTTCCAGGCGGACTGGCCGTGGCGGATCAGGACGAGACGGGGCATTCGGGTCTCCCTCGGGGTGCGGTGTCGCGGCACCGCCTAGCGGACGGGTAGGGTTTCGTCATCCCGCCTTCTAGCCCTCTCCCGCTTTCGCGGGAGAGGGAGGGGTGAGGGTCTTCTTCTTGAACCAGCGCGCGCCAAATCGAACGGAGGATCTTGGTTTCACGCTCGACGCCTCAGGAAAGACGACCGTCCTTCTCCCGCGAATGCGGGAGAAGGCATGATTCACAGCTCCCCGATCACGTCGTGCAGGGCCGCCAGACAGGCCTCGCCCAGCTTCATGCTGCGCGCCGGCGACCAGCCGAACTCGGCGTCGGGCAGGTCGTCATTGTCCTTGAACGGCATTTCCAGGGTCATCGCCACGCAGCCGAAGCGTTCGGCGAGCTGGTTGGTGGACATGGAGAGATTGGCCCGGCCCTTGCCGGCCGTCGCATAGCCCTTGGCCTTCTGAAAGTCGGGCGTGCGCGCCACCAGCGCGTCCTGATAGCGCTGATAGCCGGACACCTGGCCGTCCTGGAGCGAGGGAATGCCCTCGAAGCCAGCGAGGAAGACGTAGGGGATCGCCTCGTCGCCATGCACGTCCATCGCGAAGTCGACGCCCGTCTTGTCCATCGCGTTGCGCACGCCCAGCACTTCGGGCGAGCGCTCGGGCGTCGGCTCGTGCCATTCGCGGTTGAGGTTCACGCCCACCGCATTGGTGCGCAGATGGCCGCGGAAGGAGCCATCCGGATTCATGTTGGGGACGATGTGGAAGGTGGCCTGCTGGCGCAGCGATCGCGCGATCGGGTCGGCGGGATCGGTCAGCATCTCCAGCGCGCCCTCCATCCACCATTCGGCCATCGATTCGCCGGGATGCTGGCGTGCATAGAGCCACACCTGCTTGCGCCCCTCGCCCAAGGTCAGGCAATCCAGTTCGCGCCCGTCGAGCGTCTGGCCGAGCGAGGCGAGCGTCACGCCCGGGCGGCCGGCGATCCGTGCGACGAGGTCGTCGTGCCGCTCCATCGAATAAGGCGCGAAATAGGCGAACCAGACGGCGTCGCCTTGCGCCTCGTGGGTGAAGCGCAGCGTGCCTTTGTCATAGCGGGTGTCGGCGACGCGCCGCCACGTCACCCGGTCCTCGGACCAGCAGGCGTGATAGCCCGGCCAGCCGTCCGGATAGGCTGACTGGCCGGCATTGCCGATCTCGTAGGTGATCCGTCTGCCGCGCACGCCCAGCGCGCGGAAGTGGAACCACTGGTAGAAGTCCGAATCCTTGTCGCGCGCGATTTCGAGCGTGATGCGGTCGTCGAGGATTCCGGACAGGCGGATGTTGCCGCTGTCGAAAGCGGAGGAAATGCGGATCGTCATTTCACCGTGATAGAACGCCCCGACTCTCCCGGAAAGCCCGTGAACAGGGCATGGGCCAGCTTGGCGACGGCGGCCTGCGGCGAGGCGTCCGGCGACTGGCCCTTGGCCTCCGTCATCGCCCGGCCTTCCCAGATGGCGGTGCCGTCCGACCGGCGCTTGATCTGCACCTGCATGCGCGTGCCGACGATGAAATGCTCCTGCTGGCCGATCGGCACGGTGGTGCCGACCCCGCCGCCGAAGCCGCTGCGGCGCCCGAAGCTCGCCCCGCCGATGCCGAAGCTCACCGACGAACCGCCGGCATTGGGATCGCGCCGGGTGCCGCGATCGACCATCACGCTGACGGTCAGCTCGGAATGGCCGGGGCCGTCCGCGCGGGTGAAGCCGAGATGGGTGAGTTCGCCCGCGACGATGTCGCTATAGGTGTTGAGCTCGATGCTGTCGGGCGCCGTCGGCGAGCCCGGCCCCATCGCCGGCGTCGATTCGATCGAGAAGCTGCCCGGCGCGATCGGCTGGGCGAGGTGGAAACGGGTGACCTGCACCGGGCTGGTGGTGGTGCAGCCGGCCAGCGCGAGCGCGCCGCCGAGCGCGAGAGCGAGGCGGAGGGGGATTCGCGACTGGATCATGGCAAGCCTCTCTGACATGCCGCGCGCATCGGGGATGGGCACGGGCTTGGGGACAGAACGTATCGACGGCACCTTTTGCTTCATTCGCCGTCGCTTTCCAACGGCTGAACGAAGCGCCGACCCGGAGTCTCCCTTGACTCAGGCGGCGTTCCTGCATAGGCGGGCGCCTCGTTTTTCCAGGGCTCACGCCCCACAGAAAGAGAAGCAGGGCGTCAGCCATGAAGATCCGTAACTCGCTCAAGTCGCTCAAGGGGCGTCATCGCGACAACCGCGTCATCCGTCGTCGCGGCCGCACCTACGTCATCAACAAGACGAACCGCCGCTTCAAGGCCCGCCAGGGCTGATTCGGGTGGCCGGCGTGATCGCGCCGGCTCCCCAAAGCGTCGTTTTCGATGTCGGCAACGTGCTTGTCGACTGGAACCCGCGCGCCTTCTTCGCGCGGTATGTGGCCGATAGCGCGCGCCTCGACCGCCTGATGGGCGAGGTGCTGACGCTCGAATGGCATACCCAGCATGACGCCGGCCGCGATTTCGCCGAGACCTCGGCGGAGCGGATCGCGCTCTACCCCGACGAGGCGGAGAATATCCGCCGCTGGGGCGCCGAATTCGGCGGGACGATCGGGGATATGCTGCCCGGCATGGCCGATCTCGTCGCCGATCTCGATGCGGCGGGGGTGCCGCTCTATGCCATCACCAACTTCAGCCACCAATTCTGGCCGCCCTTCCGCGCGCGCGAGGCGGCCTTGTTCGATCGCTTCCGCGACATCGTGGTCTCGGGCGAGGTGAAGCTGGTGAAGCCCGATCCCGCCCTCTACGCGCTCGCGCTGGCGCGTTTCGGGCTGGCGCCGGGCGAGGCGCTGTTCGTCGACGATCGGGCGGAGAATATCGAGGCCGGCGAGCGGGCCGGCTTCGTGGGGCACCAGTTCGAGGACGCCGACAGGCTCAGGGCGGCGATCGAGGGATACGGCCTGCTCTGACTGTTCGTATCCGGACGGATGATTGTCCGGATCCGGACAATCCATCGCGCTTCGCCGTCCAGGCGAGCCGCAAAACCGCGATATCCGGGCTTTCCCGTGTTTGGCATGGCGTTTGCGGAGTGTGCGGCATCCCAGACATGGAGCCGTTCGATGCAAACCCCTGCCGCCCAGCCCGCCAAGGACAATCTCCTCGGCATCTGCCACGCCATCGGCGAGGATTTCGGGTTCAACCCGATCTGGCTCCGCCTCGTCCTCGCGGTGGGCATCGTCGCCACGCCCGAGATCGTGCTGACCCTCTATGCGATCCTGGGGGCCGCCGTGCTGGCGAGCCGCTTGCTCACGCGCCGGCGGACAGCGTTGCGCAAGCCGGCCGCGGTCGTCGCGCTGTCGCCGCGGGCCGAACCGGTGGCATTGCGGCTCGCAGCGTGAGGCGTCAGTCTTCGCCCGCCTTGTAGTTCTTCAGCTCGTCCCCGGTCAGCCGCACGACGTGGAGCACGTTGGTCGAGCCCGGCGTGCCGAACGGCACGCCCGCCATCAGCACCGCCGAATCGCCCGCATTGGCGACGCGCGCGCGCAATGCCATGCGCTTGGACTTCGCCACCATCTCCTCGAAGCTCGCGACATCGCGGGTGTGGACCGCGTGCGCGCCCCACAGCAGGCCGAGACGGCGCGCGGTGGACAGCTTGGGCGTCAGCACCAGCAGCGCCACCGCCGGCCGCTCGCGCGCGACACGCCGCGCCGTCGAGCCCGATGAGGTGAAGCAGATGATCGTCGAGGCGGACACCGTATCGACGATCTCGGTCGCGGCCGCCGCCAGCGCGTCCGCCGTGGTGCGATCGGGCCGCGTCTCGGTGAAGTGGATGCGCGCCTTGTAGGCGGCGTCGCCCTCCACGGAAACGGCGATGCGGTCCATCATCGAGACCGCTTCCTCCGGCCAGTCGCCGGCGGCGGACTCGGCCGACAGCATGATCGCGTCGGCGCCGTCATAGATGGCGGTCGCCACGTCGGAGACCTCGGCGCGGGTGGGCGAGGGCGACTTGATCATCGATTCGAGCATCTGCGTCGCCACCACCACCGGGCGGCCGAGGCGGCGCGCCGTCTCGACGATGCGCTTCTGGATCGGCGGCACGCGCTCGGGCGGCAGTTCCACGCCGAGATCGCCGCGCGCCACCATCACGCCGTCGCTGAGCTCGATGATCTCGTCCAGCCGCTCGATCGCGGCAGGCTTCTCGATCTTGGAGAGGAGCGCCGCCTTGCCCGCTATCAGGCGCCGCGCCTCGGCGACATCCTCCGGGCGCTGGACGAAGCTGATCGCGATCCAGTCGACATGCTGCTCCAGCGCGAAGGCGAGATCGGTGCGGTCCTTGTCGGTCAGCGCCGGCAGCGGCACCACCACATCGGGGACGTTGACGCCCTTGCGATCGGAAATGGCGCCGCCGACCTCGACCAGCGTGTCGATCACGTCGATCGTCGCCGACTGGACGCGCAGCACCAGCTTGCCGTCATCGACCAGCAAGCGGGTGCCGGGTTCCAGCGCCTCGAAGATCTCGCGATGAGGCAGCGTCACGCGCGTCGCGTCGCCCGGTTCGCCGGTGCGGTCCAGCCGGAAGCTGTCGCCCCGCTTCAGCGTGACGATGCCGTCCTTGAAAGTGCCGACGCGCAGCTTCGGCCCCTGCAGGTCGGCCAGGATCGTCGTCGGGCGGTTGAGCTCCTTCTCCAGCGCGCGGATCGCGGCGATCGCCTGGGCATGGTCCTCATGCGCGCCATGGCTCATGTTGACGCGGAAGGCATCGGCGCCGGCGACGAACAATTTGCGGATCATCTCGGGCGAGCGGCTGGCGGGGCCGAGCGTCGCGAGCACCCGGACCTTGCGGCGGCGGGGCGCGAAGGCGCTGGTGCTGATCGTCATGAAGCTCTCCCGTTGGCGTTCGTCGGTTGCAGGGCCGGCGCGCGATGCCCATAGCCCTAGCAACTCTCATGGCAACCGGAAATGACAGCGCTATGCAACTGGACGACGTCAGCGACGAAATCGCCGCGAAAGTGTTCCGCCGGCTCGTTGCGCATCTGCGCCATCGCGACGACGCGCAGAATATCGACCTGATGGGCCTCGCCGGCTTCTGCCGCAACTGCCTGGGCGACTGGACGGCCGAGGCGTCCGACGGCACGATCTCGAAGGAGCAGGGCCGCGCGGCGGTCTACGGCATGCCCTATGCGGCGTGGAAGGCCCGGCACCAGCCGGAGGCGACGCCGGAGCAACTCGCGCGGATGGCGGAAAGCCTGAAGCTGAATCCGGCCTAGCCCCAACCGCCGAAACGACGAAGAAAGAGGGATGGCGTCGGGTTCGCCCGCGAACCCTTGAGGAATAGGACTTCCTCCCCTATCCCGCCCCATTCCTTTCGAATCGGGAGCGGGAAGACCCCATGAGTGACGGCAATGTCGCGGCCGACCAGCTGCGCCTCTTCATCGAACGCATCGAGCGCCTCGAGGAGGAGAAGAAGGGCATGCAGGACGACATCAAGGACGTCTATCTGGAGGCCAAGTCGCAGGGGTACGACCCCAAGACGATGCGCGCCATCGTGCGCTTGCGGAAGATGGAAAAGAACGCCCGCGACGAGGCGGAGGCCCTGCTGGAAACCTACAAGGCGGCGCTGGGGCTGAGCTGAGCCTCATCTCCGTTCGTCCCGAGCGAAGTCGAGGGACGCGAAGCGAGCGCAGCGCCCGTGGCGCGCACCTCGACTTCGCTCGGCGCGAACGGGGTTTGGCGGGAGCATGGTTTGGTGTCGCAGGCTTGATCGTCCTGCCGGACACAGCCTAGAGACGCGCAGAACGACAAGCAGACAGGACGACATCGGCGATGGCCGGCCATTCCAAGTTCAAGAACATCATGCATCGCAAGGGCGCGCAGGATAAGAAGCGCTCCTCGCTCTTCTCCAAGCTCAGCCGCGAGATCACCGTGGCGGCGAAGATGGGCCTGCCC
>Ga0105239_10001738_pt1 | contig 28726 bp, 29 predicted proteins | sample KBSC44metaG_FD_92761 | JGI IMG/M metagenome (GOLD analysis project Ga0105239, IMG submission 92761) | Corn rhizosphere microbial communities from Kellogg Biological Station, Michigan, USA - KBS C4-4 metaG | ecosystem: Host-associated > Plants > Roots > Rhizosphere > Soil | place: Michigan, USA...
GTACTAATTGTCATCCCGAGTGGCGCAGAAAGACACCATTTACGAAGACATTTGACGACGAAAAGGATGTCAATCCCATTGTTAGGGGTCAAATCATGATGTAGTCAATGGTATGGTCTTCTCTATCTATGCTGCAAGGAGCGAGTAACTGAAAGGGATCCAAGGATCCAAGTGGATCCACGTGATGGATCTGGATGCTCACTAAAGTAATCCAACACCCATTCACCCCAGGTCTTGGAGCTAATCGATCGTTTCCCCTCAAGATAGACACCAGAGGACTGACCCGACAAAAGGCAGAAGAACCCCGTGATTCAAGGCGCCTCTATTATGTGGCTCCTCAAACCAGTCGACAATGAAGTCTTTTCTGTAGATAGGGCGTATTTGTCCTGCATGAAGATCATATCCTGAAACCACTCATTCGAGAGCTCCTGGACTGGGCATTTCCTAGAGGACTTTGCGGAGTAGCCCACGCTCCCTCCCTGGACCCTTCCTCCCTCCCTCCCTTTGACTAAGGGTTACGCTCCGTTATCACGACATCAGTGCGTCCCACCGATCCAGATTCCAGCCCAGAGCCATAATAGAGAGAAACTTTTGCTTTTTACGTAATAGGGTCTATCATGTCCTTATCGAACTTCTGAATCTGATACGGTGTACGAAAGACCCAGGTGGATGATATTCCTGCGCCTCTTTAAATCAAGACATTCACCACCCAAATATGACTCGCTCCCAGCCCGGTCGGATTAATCCAAGTCCCTGTCGTATTATGTAGTCGCAAAAGGCAAGGATCTTGGCAGCGTAAGTATTCCGAATTCTGGCCAGTCACCGGGGGGTTGATGGTCGCCTGCATGCCCGCACAAAGATCATTTGTATCTATCATAGGCGTTCAGGGCATGATTTTATGCATAGCGCGATATCGTCAAGGCAAGTAGGTAGCGAAGCTTAGAAGTGCCTTGATACTGGCTAATTATACCATGGTTGGCTTGCTTGCCCAATTATGATACTCTTGAGAGATTCTCGTCTTCTTGAGCGATCTTCAAGGGCATATTAATTACGGACCTATTGCTTGACGCCGTCTAGCCTCTAGGAATTCATGACGTGACGTAGGAGGTAGCGAAAGTACTATGTAGATAGATAGAAGAGACGAAGTCACCAACCAGTCCCTAAAGTCTAGAATCTTAGTCAAGCCTTCTAAGTAGATAGATTGATAGATAATCCTAGATTTCAAGAGATTGGGTGGGTCCTAAAGTAGGTTCTACATAGAAGGGAGTCCTAGCCTGGAAGGGGGGCAGAGGGGTGCGACGTCATTACAGGATGTGAGTGTTGTGATGGAGAGCAAACGACGCGATGATCGTAGACGTCAGGTCAGGTCAGGTCAGGTCAACGACAAGATGCATACGTTTCATATCATGGCATGAAGGTTGCATTCTGGGGTAAAGTAAAGAAGCTAAGTATGGTTATTTTCTTCCAATAAACACTACGCAATAATATGCTATGTAAGCTATGCCATGCCATGCCATCTCTGAGGGCGTTTTCTGGTTGTACACTTTGCTTTCGGGGGTATCACTGAGCCTGATGTATGATGCTCCTGAGTCTGTTCATTCACAAGCTGGCGTCCTGGTATTTATTATTACCCCCTTCCCATATCATCTGGATCCTTCATCACTGAGTTCCTCGATCATCACGTCGGCGAGAGAGCCACACGGGTATTATAGTATTAAGCCGATCATAAATGCGAGGACCATCATGTACCCGAGATTAATGGGCAGGCTGGGCGCCGCTCCGGAACTTGAGTGTGTTTGGCCGAAGGGGCTGCTGTCGCTGCCGCCCGCTGGCGAATTGGTTGGGATAGTGCTCGAGCTCGCATCTGTCGTCGAGGTGCCCTCGGCCGGCGTTCCTGTCGTTGAGCCAGATGGCCGCGTGCTCGGCGATGCCGGGGAAGCGCTCGCGGAGGGTGATGAAGACGGGGAAGCGCTGCTGCTCGATGAGCCGCCCCCGGAACTCGAGTCGGCACTCGTCGACTGTGAGGCAAAGCCGACGCGGGCGTGGTCGAAGTCAAAGACGGTGTAGACGTTCTTGAGGAAGATGTCGCCTAGGATCCACTGGTTGGGCCCATATGCCTGGTGGCCGATGATGTTGCTGTAGCACATCGCGTCGGCACTGGCGCTGGCGCCAGCTCCGCTTCGCACGTAGTCCTTGGGCGAGATGGTGTATTTGACGCCCGAGAAGGTGATGAAGACATGGGCTGTTGTGGAACATGGTACGAGGAAGGTTTCGCCGTTGTGGTAGCTCCCGGGGATCAGGGCGTGCAGGGCGTCGGCGTCGCCCGGGGGGGCGAGCCAATAGGACGTGCCCGTGTCGATGATGGCCGACTTACCCGCGAAGCCTACTCCCTTGTTGTCCACGCCGCTGTCGTCGAGGGGGATTTCCCAAGTGTCTTGGTTCACGGCGTTGGTGTAGCCGAGCTTGCCTTTGAATTTGGAGCTGTCGACGCCGCCGAATGTGATCTGTCCGTCTTTCGTGCCGTCGGAGGCGCGATTCAGGTGGATGCCGATGATTTTCGACTGTAACCCTTCCTGGGCGACCAGAGTGTCCATCAAGGTCTCGACGCCCAGGTCCTCTGATGCGGTGCGGCCAAGGCCCAGAATGCCGTCCATGGGGTAGTTGAGAAAGTCGTCTGAGGCGGAGGTGGCCATGCCAAACCCCAGTTCCAAGGAATAGTTGGCAAAGCTGACCATGTCTGATGCCATCGTGCCCTGAACCTGTCCTGTGCCATACGCTAACGAGAAGGGTGTCTGAGTGAGGTTTAGAGTGTCTGAGTTGGAGTGACCGAATGTATTGTGAACTTGGCAGGCTGGAGAACTACAGCTGGAGCCCATGACCCATGTATTGGCTGAGCCGGTGTCGAGAAGCATGTACATGTCCCGACCAGGAGAGCCGAACTTCATGACTGAGAAGTAGGTGAAGTCTGCACCGTCTTGACTGATGGCCACGGCATTGGGGGCCTTGGGTTTGGAGGAATTCGTAACGGTGAAACCATTGTTCCGCTTGGACTGCCACAACGTAAGGTCAGGACCATGGACCGGGGGGGAGCAAGGTAATAATGACAGAACTTACGGGGATTTTCTTGAGATCTAGAGTCAAGATGGGGGAATCTTGGGGAGCTTGTGGTTCGACATCAATTGGAATGAACCTCTTAGTATGCGAGTCTGAACCATCGCCGCTTGGATGGGAGTAAGGATAAAACGCAGAGGCACAACTGGATAGCAATGGCAGTGAAAGCCACCGCCGATGCATTCTCCCCTTTTTTTTCTTTTTTAAACTTATTCAACAACTCTCTGCGATAGATATCTAGGAGCCAGTCCGAGGGTTGGGTTTGGAATATGAACTTCTGGTGCTCTGGTGGGGGGATTCTCAGGATTGGGGCCAGCCAAATGAGTCGTCACAGAAGATGGATTCACCACTTTGCAGGAGGCAGTGAATCTATCCAATCCACCATTAGAACTTTAGATGAAGAGAGAAGCTTCAGTTAAGAGATCCCTCAAAGATGGAAAGCGTAGAAGATTTTGTGAGATAATACACGGGGGACAACAAGCATGAGAAAATGGAAGGGAAGATAGATAAGTAAAATAGTATGGCGCAACCCCAGGATATCTTCAAGAAGAATCTCGATTCTTGTTGCTGTGAGAAGGTGGGAGGTGGATTTGACGGTGGAGCCATTTGGGAGCCAAAGTCGCTGGTTCCAGGGGAGAGACTTCGCGTACCTGTCGATCAAATTCCTGATTGGTGGCTAAAGAATGTACCAAGAGGCGGCACCCAGACGGTGGCGGTAGATGGCGTCTCTCGTTGGCGATACCCCAGCCATTGGATCTGACACCCACCTGGTATGTGACCAGCTTGACTCAAAAGGGCCATTTGGGCCTGTTCAGGGTAGGATGTCAGTCGCCAGCCTCAGTCAAGTTGCTTTCAAACATGTCAAAAGAGCTGGGCAATGTGTAGAGTGTACTTGGAGGACGGAAGACTCGGTAGCCGTAGCTCGGAAGGGTCGATGTCACGGTCGTTGCTCAGGGGGGGGGGAAAGGTACGGCTGGCTGCGGAAGAGGCGAGTTCTACTGTGCCAACTACGAGTACTCTGTGGAGTATAAAGTGGAGATCAAAAAGTGGACACGAGCACCAAGCTACCTGTACGTCTGTGTTGGGGGACTCCAGGGCTCATACTCGGTGTCGTATGCGCAGTGGTTGAAAAATGGACAATGCGCAATGCAATGCGCATTGCAATAATAATGGATGTAAATTAAGATGCGTATCCTTCCTTATCCGGGCGTTGAGTAAAAAAGGCTCCAATCCCAGCATCCCAGCCTCGCTGTTGTTATCAGCGCCTCTTTCACGCTTTGATCGCTATAGTACGCGTAGTGTGTAATGCGTCAAGCTTTGGCACCTTTCTGAGGTCCACCAAAGAGGTCATCAAGAAAACCGGTCCAAATCTTACGGACCGTCTCCTCATCCTTGTCCTTGACTAGATCAACAAATTGCCTGGCACTCTTCCCCACGGTCTCAGTCAGAGTGGTGAGCATCTCCACGGACATCTCAGTGGCATGATGGCCATCATGTACATCACTGAATGCACTGGCTGGGCTGTCATGATCGCCATTCACGGTTGAGATTTGTGCTCTTAAGACAGTATCTTGGCCGGGAGTATCTTGATAGCCACCAGCTGCCGAGTCGAGTTCGGGGTATTTCTCTAGAATTGCTTCGGCGTGATCGGATTCGATGTCTGGCAAGATGGGAACGCGAATGGTGGCAGGCTCGTGGGCATTCGTTTCAAAGAGCCTGGGCAGGTAGGCAAAGTCGATGGTAGATGAATCATGCACTGCTTTCAATTCACGCGAAGTGTTGAAGTGTCTCTGGGGGGATGTCTCGGAGGGTCTAGTTTCAAGTTAGAGTTGAAACACACAGAGGACCCTGTGGGAATACATACCCAGATACAGGTTTGCGTGTCTGCTCAATAGCAATGCGCTTCATTGCAATGGAGAAGGCCCTCGCTTGCAGGTTGTCATGACCCGCCAGGCGGTCAATCAGCTCATGCTTGGTACCTGACGCAGACAGGGCACGTTTCTGGCATTCATGCCGGAGATCTTGCAGGTTCCATGGCAAGTAAGTGGTCTTGTGTGTGGGGTTTGCTAGACGGGGAGAAGCATGGCCGCCGGTGATATGGAGACTGCGTCGGGCGGGAGTGGTTCCAGCAGCTGTTGAGCGCTGGAGATTGCGAAGAGCCTTGAAGGATGAAGCACGTGGAGCTGCCATGGTTGAGGATGTGTAGGGAGTGTAGAGGATTGAAATGAGCGAGGTTGAGGTTGCTGATGTGTGAGTTGTGAGTTGTGTGGATTCAGAGTGGCAGGTTCAATGAAGGGTGAAGATGATCTGGTGATCAACGTAGTCTCCGGGAGTCGATGGGGTAGCAGGAGGGTTCATGGAGGATGGAGCGACGGAGGGCGAGAAGTGTATAAGAATGTCGATACGTGAGTGAGCAAGTGAGCAAGGGGTGGAATAAGTCGGAAGCACTGGGGTGGACGGGGACTGGTGGATGGAATGGCGGTCACGGACGAGTGGGACGAGTAACGAACGAGTTACACGATGGCAAGATGATGCAGATGCAGATACAGATGCGGATCTGAAGCAGATAGCAGATGGCAGATGGAGTGAGGCCCCAGAGCTTCAGGAGGGGGGGAGGGTCAGAGACTTATGGTGTTTTGGTTTCTTCGTTCTGGAGCTGGAGCTGGAGCTGGAGTTTACAGAGACAGAGGAGGACCTCGAGAGGTTGCGTCCGTACTCCGTATACCAGTTACAGTACTGATACTCGGATGGAATCCCCCCTCTCTCTGATGGTGTTGATAACTGGCAGTTTGGTGAGGCGCTGAGGAGTGATTCCTGTCCAAGTTGGGGAAGACAAACGCTGGGATTCGGAGTCCGCAATCAAGCAGGGCTGCAGGGATGAGGGTCAGTCACCGTTCAGTACTTACTACTTAACAGGCAAGGTGGGCAAGTTCCAGGCAGTAACAGGTAAGGTGGCCCCCCACTTCCCTCTCCCTTCCTGGTGCCTAAGAGCATCTCTGAATGCGCCCTGCCCCATCCAACAAAACCATTTCTCCAGTGGGCCTCTCCCCTGGTCTCTCAGGTCCTCAACGTCCCCGCTCAACTGCTAGTCTTCGGGCCTAATCATGTCTAAGCGTCTCCCCCCAAAGCCCAAGTGCCCTAAGCTTACCCCTACGCCTGTTGATTGGAGTCAACTGCCGGGCGGTGTGTTCTTGGGCTTGGTGACCTTCTGCGTCTCACAGAGGGTGCGGGGAAGCGAGCTCCCGAAAGTACCAGTATCAGTATCAGTACCAGGACCAATACCAATACCAATACCAATACCATGACCATGACCAGTCCTGCCGGCTAATCGTTACTCAGTACTCCGTAGCACTCGGGATTTGTGAGCACGGGTGAAGCACGGCCATGCAACAACTTCCCAGGCTGTCTGATCAAGTGCCCAAGTTGGCAGAGAGGGGGACAAACACAACAATCAGTGATAAAGCCAACAAGGAACAATCCACCGGTGCTTTCGGAAGCCGTAGAAGATATAATTACCCATACGAGCATCCGTTCTCCCTGGCACCTTATCTCGTGTCTCGTGTCTCGTGTCTCGTATCCTCCGTATGAGCACGGAGAGTTTCTTACAGTAAATTAATCCGCCGAATTAATTCCCCGTTACTGTACGGATATTTATATCAGGTATGATCCAATCACAGTCCCTCTAGTACTTCGTATCGTAGCAGTTGAAATGTGTCAGCAACCAGAAAGCACGTGACTCCAGATCAACCTCACTACTCGTATCCATACTATACGGCCATACCCCTAAAATTAGATACCGTTCATTATCCCCCGTCACGTGTTGAGGCTTACCGTTGATGTATCCTCCCGTCACGTGTTGCTCCACCCGTTATCAACGCTCTTTCAACATCACTTTCGCAATTCCCCTCAACATCCCTTCAACACTCTCGACTTCAGACGCCCTATGCAATCCGACCTTTCGGTCACGATCTCTCCAAGTCACCATCTTCTCATCATCAAGGTCAAATATGCAGACATTTATCAGGTGAGCTGCGGACCTCTGGTGGCTCTGAAGAGCTACGTGTTATTGGACACTACAAGATCTGCCATAATGGTGAATCCACCTGCGCAGTTCCCTAATGAGCTATGATTCCTGTAAAGGAGAAACAATTGCTCTCACAGGTAATCTGAACCATGCCATCAACCCTGAGCCTTGACCAGTGTAGGCTGCTTGCTTGACTTTTCTTCCACTTCCACATCCGCCCCCTGGTGCATGAGAGGCCTCTATCTTGTTGACAACTGGTGATACCAATCTGTTCATCTCACTCCTCGTTTCTTTGCTCGTCAATCCTTGGCTGTCAACATATTCAGCCCCGGCCAAACTATGCCATGTGTGATGTGGCTACTGTGGGAACGGATGACCACCCCAACCCTCAATAGCAATAGCCCTTTGATCTCGAGGAGGACACCAGTTGAATAAAACATTGCTTCATTGTCGCTTTAAAACTCTCGCCAAGACCTCAATGGTACCTGCCCATTTCTTCACTTCGCGCGCTCCCGTTCCTCCCTCAACTCCAGCGACGACTACAACAACAAACTTCCTCTTCCTCTTCCTTCTTCCACCAAATTGGAACTTTTCTTTCACTTCTCTCTCTATTCACACACCGGCATCCCATTGCCTCTTCATTCTTTACTATCTGTACTTACCCGCGTATTGAGGTTGGGACCATTCATCTCCGTCTGCCCATCTAGGCGATCCCTGCCCTCATGGCGCGCAAATCACGCCGTCAGGTCGCAAACGACGATTCTGATGGCGATGATGAGAACGGCCAGGAGCCCATGTCTCCCAACACTCGGAAAACCTATTACGCAAGAATAACCATGGAGGCGAGTCATTCAGTCCATCACTTTTGATTTCACTTGACTGATACCCTCCCAGCAAGACCTCGGAAATGCCAACGCTGAATTTCTCACCACAACCGATTACCATAGACACGAGCAATCGCGCGTCACTATCGTTCGCCGAAGCGATATTACCGGCACTGCAGAAAGCAAGAAAGCTGCCGACTCAAAAGAACAACTCAAACAATGGAGAAGTACCTGAAACATCCCCTGTCTCGGGCCCAACTTGATTCTGACCTGATTCTAGTGTATGGACGCACCGAGGAGGCTGTCTCCACCACCATCGGAGCCAAAGAGCCCGTTGGATCAGGAAATGGCAACGCCCATCGAGCAAGACTCCAGGCTGAGCTACAAGCCACATCTCTTTCCTTGACCGATACTTACGAGCGGGACTACTCTCAGCCTAGACCTTCAAACAATGGCCGCCCCCATATCACCAAGTATACGCTTAAACAGCAGTCCCCACATAGTACTGTCACAGCTCCAGCACACAAGCCCACCGAGAGGCAGAGAAATGACCGTGGAAAACCCATTCAGGCTCGACCATGGCCTCCGCCTGGCCTGAAGGGCACCCCTGCTTTCACTTCACCAAATGGGCCTCAACAAACACATCAAGCATCAAACTCTGGGACTTCAATCTCGGCTGTTGCGCTCTCTAAGAGCAAGCTCGTCGAGCCCCATGATTTCATGTCCTTTTTCAAAAACACCCTCAACGTTTCAAACACAACGAAGCCTCCCACAACTCAAGACAATTCAGCTCTCGCGGAGCCCGAGATTTCCTCTCCTGCACAAGTTACTTTTTCCACTCCTGCCGTGGCCAAACCTTGGTCACCGACCCAAGTCGAGCCTCCCACTGCTCCTCATGCCACCTCCAATTCCACCCCTTCTGCAGCTGCGCTCAAACCTCAAGGTATCGCCACGGACGCTGTTTCCACAAGTCCGAGCTGCAACGAAATCCGGAAAGTCCCCGTCGAGGAATTCTCCTTCCCTTTGAACAATGCTCTTGCCCCTGGAGACGTTGCTACCCATACAGATGGAGCCCCAAGTCCAGCGACGCTCTCAGGATTTAGTGATTCACCATCCCTATCTGCTAATGGTATCGGAACCCGTGCCGCACCAACTGCTGCCAAATCCCCCATCCCACCCAATATTATGGACTCGCCCATCTTGGATGATGTCTCTAGTATTGGTGTGATGAGAGGACAAGACTGGGTCCCGAAGTCGCAGTTCACAGCACTTCAGGCCGAAGTAGCTGCTCTCAAGAAAGAATTGGTCGAATTCGCGGCTCTCAAGGAAGAATTGGCCGAAATGAAGCTCAAGCAGTCTTTAGCTACTGTCGCCACCTCCCCCGCAGTCCCCTTCTCTCTACCAGATGGCAAGGCCGATCTCCTTGTGCCTGAGTTAGAGCCAAAGCATAGCCGAGCAATTAGAGCCGACAGTGCTTCGCTTGCAATGTCCAAATTTGCACCACCCCCATCACTATCAAGGCCACTTGGCCTTGGTATCAGCACCGTAGAAGCCCGTGCTTCCGTTAAGCAAGCCATCAAGTCTCCAGACCTTGATCATGGAGTTCTGAAACCAATCTCCACCAATGGTGGTTCGATTTTTGGTGACAGTAGGGTCATCCAAGGACGTTCAAGACATGTGCAACCTACGGAATCAACCGATCTGCTAACTCAGCCGTTTGTGAAGAAGGCTCCGAAGCATTTAACACGTGGGCCGGCAGGACCTGGTTTCCCCCTGCTGCTCGAACATCTAGGCCAGCTTCCAGTCGGAGGTCCACCCCGTGTGTCTCAAAGTGGATTACAGTTCGTCGCCAACGGACCTGTCCAGCAGGACGTCGAGGTAGAGTCCGATGGAGAATTGTGAAGGGATGTGGAACGACAAGCAAAGGGGACCGCTTATGCCGAGAGCCAGGTAATCGAAGTACCCTCTCAAGTGCCCAATGTATGATTGAGGGAAACGATGGAAAAGCTTTCTGAATTGATGAGTTGATGAGAGCAAAGGAACCATCGACAAAAATTCTGTTGTGGTGTAATACTGGTCCGGCAAGGCCGAAAGCTACTTAGGTACCATACAGCCATACCCCGTCAGGAGATGCCTAAAATACCTAGGTGGCGACACGGGAGGAGGACAAAAACCAAGGCCTGCTGGCATATCACGAGACTGGGTGGGAAATAGAGCTCAGCGTATGTATGTGTAAACCTCAAAAAGAATACTTGATGAAAATCATATTCATTGCTCAAATCCTCCCTCGAAGTTCATGCTCAGGTGCTTTACATTGCCCTGCTCCACTTCGCAAATTAGAGGATTTAACCGACAGCACCCCAGGTGTCTACCGACATAGCTATCTATCTACCTACGGAGTACATCTCTCTCTCTCTCTCTCTCTCTCTCTCTCTCTCTGGCCCTCTCTAGATAGTGGACACTATAGCAGTTTACTAGTTAGTTACATTAGCCTACACGGATGGCACGGGGGGTCGGCGCCGGAAAATTCTCGAACTTTGAACCCTTGCTTGCATGCATGGTGGGTAGGTATGGTATCGATCGGGCTGTCTAGTTAGCTATCTATCCACCTGGGGGTATCTGTGTATCTGCGGGTGTCTATCTAAGCTAAGGTGCATGCCCGTCGCGAACGCTGTCCAATATCAGGTACAGGTAGGTACAGGCGCAGGCACGAGCACGAGCACAAGCGCATGCGCATGCGCTTCCGCTTATCCCGCTGGGTTGGTTGCTCCAATCGTCACCAAGCACCAACACCATCACCAGCATCGGCAGTGGCAGTGTGGCACCGATCGGGCAGTTCGACAGTTAGGGACCTTAGTGACCAAACTCAAGCCCAACACCAACATAATACAATCAACCAGTTAGCCCCGCAAAGCCCTCGTCAACTCCGCCTCGAGCTCCAGGCCAGCGCGCTGGCGGACCATGCTGACGACCCAGTTCTGCTGCGGGGTGCGCAGGGTCCTCAGGCGCGCGACGTACGTGGCTAGCGGGGTCGTCTTCGCTTGCACTTCTGTCAGGCCGGTTGTCAGGAGCCAGCGTTGCAGGCGTTGTGGGTCGGAGAGGTCGGCGTCGGATGGCTGTGGCTGTGCTTGTGGTCGGGCTGGTGCAGAGGGAGCGGCGGATGTGGATGTGGAAGCATGAAGAGTTGGAGCTGTTGGTGCAGGTTGGGTATGACTAGTGATGGAGACGTCGCTGTCGACGCGGCGGAGGATGGCGTTGCTGGTGGTCGAGGGTTGTTGGTTGTGGGTGTCATTCTCATCCTCCGAGTCGTCGTCTTCAACCATCGCGGCATGGGGGTTGCGCGGCACCTCCGGATTTGCTGATCCAACTGGGATGTCTTCCAGCTCAGGCATACTATCGTCATCCTCCTCTGCGTCGTCTGTTTCCTCGTAATAATCCCATCCACCAGCCATACCAAGACCAGCTGGCTCGATATCCTCTTCATCTTCCTCTGTCTCGTTGAGGTGAATTTGCAATAATTGCTCAATCATCTGTGGGGGAATGTTTCCACCAAGCTGCTCCTGTAAATTTCGCAGGGCGACCTGACCTTCAGACTCGCCGTCTGTATCGTTCGGGCCAGCTGGTTGCTGGAACCAGTTCATGATCCGCTGGAGAAGAGAGCCAGTTGCACCAGCAGTCGCCCCCGCAGCGTTGAATATGGTTTGCATGGTCCCATCGCCACCAGCGGCACCGGGAGCCCGTCGAACGAAGTCTGACTCGGAGTCTGGAGGAGGAAGAACGTCACTGGATGATGTAGGCATTGTGGTGAAGCGGCGGGGAAGCAATGCAATTAAATGTGGGATTTCGAGCAACATAATATGTCTCGCTTCTTCAAGGGAGATTTCGAGCTTGGTGGAAGGTGCAGGGTCTTGAGGATAATGGTTGAGGGTTTCTGCCACTTCAACTAGCAAACTGATGGTCTCTGGTGTATTCCAGAGGTCTTTTGCACGGGTGACGTAGAGTTGAGTGTAGAGCTTCTCGGCGTCGGTGGAAGGAAGCTTAGCCCATAATGATTTTGGCAAGGGCGAGATATCCAGTGCCGAGGCGAGGGCAGACATAATGTACGGATATCTGTGTGTGGCAAGTGCAAGTTGTTTGCGCGAGTCGCGTGGCTTACCAGATCGCAAATAAGCCAAAGCCAGGGAAATCTGAATATTTGGTAGATGGGCCCATGCCGAGCCATATCCATCATCAGAACAAAGAGCTAATAATTGGGTGTGCTGCCGACCCCTGAGTGCCAGTTGATCAATCATCATTGTAACGCCATAAGGGTCGACGAGTGTATCCAGCTGCAGCAAGATCTTGGACCATTCAAAAGCCGTCCGCCAGGTTCCTCTCATTCCTAAATTGGTGATGTATCTCCAGATTGCAAGGTAGAGTTCTCTATTTGCAGGCTTGTTAAAGGGCAGTCGAGCACTACCCATCCTCAACGCTGCGGGGAAGGAGCTGTGAACAGATTTACCAATAGACCAAAGTGCCCGCTCAAGAAGATCTCCAGAAAGAGAGTGATCACCTTGGTGTTTTGCAATCTCCGAGACCTGTAATAGGGTAGCAATGTGATATGGATACATGGACAAGAGACCAATCATTCTTTGGGGGTCCATGGATTCGACAGCCATACGGAAATGCATTTGAGTTTCTTGGTAGAGATTGTTATGAAGGATATTGTACTGTTTTATGAATGACTGGGGCTTCGGGAGGAGCTCCATGCTCAAGCCACCACTAGTGGCCAAAGGCCAGTCCTCCTTACCTTGCATGAAGATGTTTCTTCTAGAGGCGAGAGAGCCAAGTTCCTTACCCTTGCTGGCAACTGAATATCTTCCAGTTAAGGCAGTGGCCAAGTCGACACCACCCTGCTGATTCTGTTCACGGCGCCTGGGATTTCGTGGGGAAGATCGAGATCCTTCGCCTTCAAGGGCAATGCTGCCGAACAAACTCTTCATTTCATTGATAGGATTGAGGTTTCTCTCCTCAACTTTCAAGAGCTTAGTGGCTTCGACCTCCCAGTTCAGGCCGGAGGCCTTCTCAGCGACCGCATCAGGTAGAGAGACTTGACCTTTTGCGTTCAACTCCTTGAGGGCTCGATCAACCTCATCCTCAGATTCATCGACTTTTCCCTTGTCTATTTCTTTCGCTTTCTTCTTCGCCTTGGCCCTTTTCTTCTTCTTAGACTTGGATGAGGATGGGGGCTTAGGGTTTGGAGCAGAGGTTGAATCTAGAGGGTCTGGGCGATGTGTTGTGGTCTCGTGATCATCTTCTTCGGAATCCTCATCATCACCAGCCATATTTAGCATGTCAAATGCATTTTTGGGTCTTGTAGATTGAGGTTGTGGTTCAGTGGCAGTGTCTAGATCATCCTCGTCCTCTGACTCCTCCGGGGCTTCATGAGCTCGTTTGGCCTCGTCCACTTGACGCTGGAGTTCTTGCTCTCGGAGCTTGCGGAGAGCACGAGATGACATTTTAGTTCGGCAGGCCTGAGTGCTGAAAGAAAAATGCAAGTTCAACTTAAGAAGGGGAGGGATGGAGGGACAGGCTCAGGCTACCTGCCGACCAGAATAATTTGATGAATATCTGACTGGGAAGTGACGTCTCAGACACAGAAAGTGAGGGACCCCGCCTGGCAGAAATACAAGCTCCGATTGGCTCCGCGTGGCTGTGGCGATCACTCAGATCGCAGCCTTGACTTTCCCTCTTCCTCAATCGTCAATCCTCACAGCGTGTAACCATCACTGCCGCTACTCTGCTCCTTGTCATTCCTTTCCCCCTCGAATGCATTCTTACCTATAGTGTCTGACTACTAGGTAAATGCAATTCATCACTCCTTCGTTTCCTTGATTTCCCCTGCCCTCCATGCGTCGAGTCGCTGTGTTGGCCTTTCGCACGGCTCGTCGCTCTGCATTTCGAAAGCTCATCAACAAGTCCCCCTTCTCCCCTCCCAACCATGGCCTAGCCTTTGCACAATCTTCCGCACTTATTCGACGATACAGCTCTTCTAGCCAGCCTCTACAAGCCTCCATGCGCCTCCCAAAGCTACCTATTGTATTTGTTGGTTCTCTAGGGGCAATCAGTGCTTGGTACGCCTACAATGGTAATGGGACCAAACATCTTCTCAATCAGCCGACTTCACCGACTTCAGCCTCTCCCACACGATCTCTGACTACCAATAGCGCCCAGTCCATCGCGGATTCAACTGAATCTGCCACCGCTGCTTCCACAACTTCTCATCACGAACTCAACCGCAAAGCTTTGGTAGTTGACAACGACCAGTTCTTCACAGGCTCAATCGTCGGCGAAGGGCCACTCGAGAAAGATACAGACGACTTTGGCAGAAAGGTGCTGGAAATGATGACACCAGACCAGGCCACAGAAAGATTAAGAAAGAATGAACAATCCTTCTTGGTTGGTCGAGGTCGTGGGGTCGTCAGATATGACGTTGTTCAGCTACCAAGCAATGATCCCATCGAAGACGACCATGCTGAGAAAATTGTCGAAGTTCCAAATAGTGTGGCTGCCACAGATGGCCAGAACTCATCAGATTGGATGTTCTGGGGCGTCTTTGATGGCCATTCAGGCTGGACAACCTCCGCCAAACTCCGTCAAGTTCTCATATCCTTTGCGGCGAGAGAACTTAACAACACTTACAAGGCCGCTCTTTCCAACGCTAAATCGCCATTTCCTCCCCCTGCAGCCATAGACGCCGCCCTGAAATCTGCTTTTGTGAAGTTAGACAACGAGATCTGTCTTGACAGTGTCAACAAGCTCAGCAAGAATCCTAGTAAGCGATTAGCTGCCGAGATTCTAGCTCCCGCTCTTTCCGGGTCCTGCGCTCTATTGTCCTTCTACGATTCTCAAAGCAAGACCCTGCGAGTGGCTTGTACTGGCGACAGTCGAGCAGTACTAGGACGTCGTAATCAACAGACAGGAAAGTGGTTTGCAACTCCCTTATCTGAGGATCAAACTGGTTCCAACCCTAACGAAGAAGCTCGTATGCGTGCTGAGCACCCTGGTGAAGAATATGTCATTCGTGCCGGTCGCGTTCTGGGAAATCTAGAGCCCACCAGGGCATTTGGTGATGCATTCTATAAATGGTCTCGGGAGACTCAAGACCGCGTCAAGAGAAATTGGTTCGGCCGCACGCCACATAATCTGTTGAAGACACCTCCATACGTAACCGCCGAGCCAGTAGTGACCAGCACTAAAATTGAACCCACCAAAGGCGACTTTGTCGTCATGGCCACAGATGGGTTATGGGAAATGCTCACCAACGAGGAGGTTGTAGGTCTTGTTGGGCAGTGGATTGATCAGCAAAACAAGGCCTCCAAGTCAGATAATTCAAGCACAGCCTGGTTAAGTTCATGGTTCAAATCGTCTGGATCGTCTACCCTCCCCGTTGAAAAGGGTGGGAATATGGACAAGACTGGCAGGATCGACAATGACCGCAGCGAAAAGGGAGGAGAAAAGCCGATCCGTCAGCAACAGTGGGCTGTCACAGAAAAGGACAGTCGGTTTGTCGTCGAGGACAAGAATGCCGCCACCCATCTCGTTCGCAATGCACTTGGAGGCCGGGATCGAGACATGGTTTGCGCTCTACTTACACTGCCAAGCCCATATTCAAGACGATACAGAGATGACCTAACAGTCGAGGTAATCTTCTTTGGGGAAGGAGAGTCTACCGGCGCCGTGGTGGTCAACCCAGATGCCTCTGCTCCTCCTCAGAGTGAAGTCAAAGCGAAGTTGTGAGAGCCCAGATACCAAGAGGTGGATTTGAAGAAACTATAGACCCTACTGTGACACAGGTAACACAAGTGAGCAAATTGCCGTTTAGCCAAATTTACGGGTCAGTTTGGAATCGGCGACAGCTCGATTCTGTGGCTAGCGTCTGAGGATCACAGCACGGCATGTCAAGAAATAAGCAGGATTCATTGATGCCAAGACAACGCAAAATGCACCTCTGGCACAGTCTTTCTGTCCCAGGTTTGTTTTGGGCAGATCGAGATCCAATGTCTGAGAGCACTATCGAGTCCCAAGCGATTAACTCAACTTCGTGGTTTTGTTTGTATATGCATGGTTGCTTCTGTCGCTCCATGGCTCTGGCAGAATAACATGCAGCAAGCAACGGCGATAAAGGGGAGGGGGGCTTCTATATACCAAGCAATAGCATTTTCCTTCTTCCAACTTCTTCAAATTGTAAACTTATGAATGCATACATTTTAGATACCACATCTAGCGTGCCCGTCGTAGTACATAGTAGTGAAGGATAAGGTAGAATCGTGACCCCTAGGCCTTGACATGAAAATATAATTATTCTAGTACTATACATTAGGCACATGCCATGCGACCAACCTAGTAACCTAGATACTATACTATAACAAATGTACATAATAAGGTATAGTTTATTACTTTGTAGAGTACTAGAGTCCTTGCCAACGGACCCCTGAGTGTAGAGACAACGAGGAAAAGGGAAGTGGAAAAAGATCCCTTTCGAAACGCGTCTGGAAAATTCTGTAGTAAGGATGATTTGGCAGGGACTTTTTCTTTCCTATACGGACAATAGGGGTGTCTAAGTATGGCGTATTTATTCTACATTGATAAAGATACATGTTTCCGGGTTAGGTATTGAGTTCTACTTCTAGAATTGTTCCCGAAAGGGAGGAGGGCACACGGTACATTCGTCGCCTTGCCTTTGTTATTAGCTTGAAGGAAACCACACCAGGATTGAGGGTGAGCGATTGGTTGATGATTGTCTTCGGCCGCAGGGTTGGCTTTCCCCCATTGTTTTTCTGGTAGCTACCACGCACCTCGTGTCAGGTCGGTGGCGAATGTAGCAGTTTTGGGTGGCTTGGAGAGTTCAGAGACAAGATGATCTGCCTTTGCTAATTGGGTATTGCGAGCAGAGTAGTTGGTCAGGCCTTGCTGTTGGGCTGGGTGTTGAGGGATCAGTGTCGAGGGAAAGATACGATTCAGGGGAACTAAAACGCCTCAGCCACGAGTGGATGCTCGAGGTCGTAGGGTAGCCCATATGCGGAGGCCATAAGCTGTATCAGGAAGGCGACAAAGTCCTATTTTAAACTGGTCAATGGGTTGTTCTTTTTTCTATATCCGAACCATCACCGACTTCTAGGAAGTCGAAACGAAAACCTGGTCAGGGTTTCGTGATGTTCATGGCATGCTCTTTAAACTTCTTTTCCAGGCATACAGATCCCATTTTTTCGGCCGCTCGCCCGGTTTAAGCATCGGTTCCGGAATTCTGGCATTCAGTGGTTTGATAACCTTGGTCTCACCCATCAGACGCTTGATGAGAGGCCTTTGCACGATCATTGTTGCGGCGGACCCGATCAGATAGAGTATCACCGCGGATGGGATACCTTGCCAAACCAATATCAAGGGAAACACAAACGCCACGGTCTGGACAGCTTGCGGCACCTCGAGTTGCAGCCTTCCCAACAGCGTTCTCCGGAGGTCGTTTTGGGCGAATGAGTCTGGTGCTTTCCCAACGGCAGCTCTAGCGTTCCAGACAGACAAGCATAGAAATATCCCAGGCAGGATGAGGTATGGATCGGACGAGATGAGATCGGATGTCCATGCCAGACTCTCGAGTTCTAGTCCAGGCTCAAGTGGGATCAGAACCGACTCGGCTGAGTCGTCGACGTGGCCTCGCCCACCTATCCAGGCCATGGCGGTTCTTGTGTCGCCAGACATCCTCCTGATTGTTTCCGCGTTGAGGAACCATATTGGGAGGAAAGACAAGGGAAGAAGGAATTCCCACTTGAGATTCATATATGGAAGGTCTTTCCGTAGCGATGCTTGACGCATTTCTAGTTTTTCTTTGACCCATTGACTGGCCTTTGCAGCATCTTCATCTTTTGGAGGACCAGGTGGGCGCGGAACCGACCTTCGGTAAATCTGGCGCCAGGCAAGGAGTGGTTGACTGACGAGCAGACGGCGTCTCCGATTTTGAGCAATGAAGCACTGGACTGGTATCCACGACGCTCGGAAGAGCGCAGCTGTCAGAGGGATAGACCATGCCCAAGACAATCCCGTCAGGCTATGAACTCCCTGAAAGGCAGTATGAGAAAGTTGCAAGAGTTCTGGCAAGAGCTGATTCGGTCTTGAGGCATGAAAGGTACGGAGAAGAGGGTGCGGCTTCAGATTGCCTACATGAGATCTACTAGCTGTAAATCGCAGACCATAGCGGGTGATATGAAGGCTGAACATTGATGGCACATATCTGAGAGCGGCAGCGCATCCATGCATCCACGCAATGATATTTAGCGGTGCATCAAGTCGTGGTGTACTATGGAGCAAGCACGGAATAGGTGTGAGTGTAGGAGCATGTACTTAGTGTGCTGCGATGCTGAAGATGGCTCGGAAAAACCTAGGCTAGTCAAAGCTCCGATTCTCCGATGCGAACTTGAAATGAGATGGACCTTACGTCATTGGCCGTTTTGGACCACCTCCCTTGGTGCCCGCAACTTGAAGCTGAGCAGAACTTTAGCGAAGGAAAGGTGTACAAAGTTCAACGTACCTCAACGCTCACTGGGATTAGTTTTTAGACCGGCAACTGCTAAAATGTCGATTGCCTGCTTGGTATCAATTTGACCCCATCCCAGCCATGGCTGCATCCAGTTTTGTGGCACTTCTCGCCATTATTCCCCTTCTGCCCTTTCTCGGATTATGGCTAGTCAAGCTTTCAATGCGCGTCGTGGGCTGGTCGCTGGAGTCCGAAGGAAGAGACAGACGCGCCGCAATCATTGCTAAAATTGTCAAAGACAGAAATGCCGTCTCCGCTGGGCACCATCTATCAGTGGAAGCGGATGAAGGTTGGGAAAAGATCGAGAGAACAGGCACAGCTGAAAATGGCCAACCACTTCGTAACACCTGGGATGGTATAGTTGGCTTTTTTCATCCATTTTGGTATTTACCATAGGTCATACCCGTGATCAATGTTATGCAGCTAACAATATCATAGCAATGCAGGTGGTGGAGGGGAAAGGGTCTTGTGGGCTGCTATTGCTGCCACGCAAAGGAGATGGCCTTCTGCTATTTGTGCTGTCTACACCGGAGATCATGATATTGACCGATCTGTGTTGGTGTCGACTGTTAAGAACAGGTTCGATATCACATTGCAAGAACACTCTCTCGTCTTCATATACTTATCGAGACGTCGATATGTTCTTCCCAGCACATATCCCTCCTTTACACTTCTTGGCCAATCCCTTGGATCGGTCGTTCTTGCTTATGAAGCATTTCAACTACTAGTGCCGGATATTTTCATCGACACCATGGGATATGCATTTGCGGTTGCATTATGCAAATATCTCTTCCCCAAGGTCCCAACGGCGGCCTACGTCCATTATCCAACCATCTCAACCGACATGCTCGAGAGCCTGGACGACAAGACCGGGGCGAAAGGGATGCATTCTGGCGCTGGGACAGGATTGAAGGGCAAAGGCAAGAAAAACTACTGGCGCATATTCGCCTGGCTGTACGGTTGGACGGGGAGACAAATCGATGTTGTCATGTGTAATTCGACCTGGACTCAGGGCCACATCCGCCAGTTATGGAAGCCCAGGCGAGACCCATCCTCCTTTGCAGCTGTCGTCTACCCACCTTGCCCAGTGGAAGAACTGCAGGCCAAGATCAGTGTCACTCCTGAAAGTGAAAGAGCACGAGAGGACAGTATTCTTTACATCGCTCAATTCCGTCCGGAGAAGAATCATTCCCTCATACTGCAGGCATTCGCCAAGTACTATCGCAGCTCCAATAAAAAGCCAAAACTTGTCTTGATCGGATCCGTCCGAACAAACACGCCGGACGAGAAACACATTTACAACCTTCGGCTTGAAGCGCGAGAATTGAAGATCAATGAGGCAACAACATTCATCTGCGATGCTCCATTTTCCGTGATCTTGCAACACTTACAGAAATCGAGCATCATCACGAATGGCATGTACTCGGAGCATTTCGGGATCGGTAATGTGGAAGGTCTGGCTGCGGGCTTGATTCCGGTCGTGCACAACAGTGGCGGGCCCAAGCTGGACATTGTCATACCATATGAGGGAGAAATCATTGGATATCTTACGGAATCTGATCAAGAATATGCCGATGCTTTTGCAAAGGTCGCCTCACTTGATGCGCAGCAACGATATGCAATGAGAGTGCGGGGAAGAGCCAGCACGCAACGATTTTCGGAAGCAGTGTTTGCTAAGAAGTGGATAGAACAAATGGAGACGCTTGTGGAGATGGCCGAGTCGACAACGGTCTCGCCATGATCAATACTTCCTAGATGGTCTCAGGTTTTCTAGATCAATGATACCCTTCTTTTGCTCCCTTGCACGCTTCCACCCTGTAAAGGGCTCGTACTTACATACGCGGCAGCTTCGGGTTGGTGATGATCAGGAGATTTCTAACACGTGATCATGTAATGCCAAGCTACTGCGGCCGCCTTTTGTTCTCCTGGGAGGGTGCCGCAGCCTTAGCCTCAATTCTAGTTCACTTTTCTGCCTGTAGTCACTGATCGCTGAGTCTTGATCACCAATTGTTCTCATTGCGAGCCTGCCTGAGTACTATCCTGCATCATTGCTTCGCAGCGTCGATCGCGTCCGTATCCCAAAAGCGTCCTACTCATCAGTGATCATGTCTTTGTGTCTCAACCGCCTCCAGGAGGAACGGTATGCCAGCCCCGGCTGCAACAGTCTGTATGCCAAACGCAACTAACTCTTGTGGGTAGAAAACAGTGGCGACGCGACCATCCTTTCGGTTTCTTCGCCAAACCTAACCGTACCGCCAATGGTGTTCTCGATCTGAAGTCCTGGGAGGTTGGAATCCCTGGTCGAGAGAAGACCATCTGGGAGGGAGGCCATTTCAAATTGACACTCACTTTCCCGGATGAGTATCCTACAAAGCCGCCCAAATGTGAGGGATTTATTCGCGCATCAAATCACAGTCTGAAGAGGGGCGCTGACGATGCTTTTAGGTAGATTTGTGCCACCACTCTTCCACCCAAATGTGTATCCATCGGGCACAGTTTGCCTGTCAATATTGAACGAGGAGGAAGGATGGAAACCAGCAATCACGATCAAGCAGATTCTCTTGGGCATCCAGGATCTACTAAACGACCCCAACCCAGAGTCACCAGCTCAAGCCGATGCATACAATCTGTACAAAAAGGATCGGGCCGCTTACGATCGAAAGATCAAGGCTATCGTCAAGGAAAACCCCGCACCGTAAGGGAGCCGAAAACGCTACGCTGGCAAAGGCATCGCGAGTTATCCTGGGGAATGATTTTACGACATGAACGCACTCCGTACTCTCGTATGGGGCCAGCGTCTTAGACTTGCATGACGATTTCTTTGAGCGCGGAGTTGTGCTGGGCAGCACTTGCATGGCATTGGAGGGGCGTCTTTTCCTTCGAGACCAGGCGCACGACTACTGCAGACAGACGGAGCATTTTGCAGACAGAGCATGTACGGTGTGCTATCCACGTGCCTTTGCGTCTGCGGAGAGGGCGTGTTGCTTGGGTAGGATTTGCTTTTTGCAAAAAGGTCTGGGAAAGGGATATTCAGGGCTGGGTCTGCTGATCACGGGCGATCAAAGACCGGGCATGTGTCATCCACAGCTCTGAGTTACAGGGAAGAGAGAAGGCCGTGGGAGGGCCGGGGAGCTGAAATAGCGTCCGAGATGCGAATAGCGTGGGGGTGACCAAAGGCTGAGTGCAAACTCTCGTCTCACATTCTGCGTCTGGTCGATGACAGAATGCGGGGAATTCGGATCCTGGTATCTGCAAATCCTGGTCCCTTCGTACTCAGTACTGTACCTTATCGCCCTGGACATGTTTTCCCTATTTCTAACCGCTGCGACACCGATGACGGGAGACGAGGAGATTTGATGCCCAACCCCAGCGAATGATGACGAATGTGCATGCAGAAACGCGAGCCCATTGTTGCAGTAGCCCTCAGCTTGATGACAGCCAGCCTTCATTTCTAGCGAACAAAAATGAGAACAGTCGCGTGCCCAAAGATCGAGGCGAACATTTTCATGGGGTTTGCATATTAGGTACCGACTCTGTTCAGGTTTTGGCTCTGAGGGGAACGTCCAACTGGGCTGGAAGAAAATCTGGACTGAAGGCCCCCCGTCGGATCAGCGAACGAGTATCAAACATCCGCACTTCAGGGCAGGGACCACGGACGAGGTCCACGTCCAGCGGCGAGATCAGGGCAGGGACCAAATTCGCGATTTCCGGCCCAGAGCAGTAATCATTCGCAGAGACTAAGGGCCCATTAGGTGTGTCAAGGCCCGTGTTTTGGGGGTGAAGCGCCCCCTTAGGCATGGTGGACTGGCTCCTAGGCACCCTAGGCACCCACTAAGTAGGGAGATAGGCTGTTCGCTTTGGCTGAAGTCGTTGGGATCGGATGTCATCCCACCACCGCCCACCAGGCCGGGTTACCTCCATCCTCCATCCCCTGCGACTAGGGGTTTTAGGTTCCATGATTCCAAGGTACGGATACCGAGGGCTGGTATTGGTACGGTTAAGTTAGCAAGGCTTGGTACTGCCGACTACGGGTAACTTTAGTAATCCTGGTACGGTGTCAAATGCTAGCAGAAAAGTTAGCGCCGCCCACAAACAAGCCACTAGCCGACATGTCAAATTCAATGACTGTACCAGATTTCAACAGTAAACCACTGGCATGGGCAACATGGGCAAGGGGCAAAACGTCTCTTCCCCCGGTCCTCGGCATGGCCAGACTCCACAGTCGATTCATTCAGTCAAGACTCAAGTCGGTCTTTCCTTATCTTTATCGTCGCCGCCAGCCATGCGAAAGTGGAGTCAGTGAAAGGCTGAAGGGGCTGCGGGAATGAAATACTATGACAGTATGTTGAGCCCGTGAATGGGGGGTCACTCTTGAGTCATCCCGCGGCCTCAAATTTTGTAGGTCGACGGTACACCTTTTATTTCTTTCAAATCCCACGCCGCCACTCTCTCTCACCTGCAGACCATCACACCCTCTACATTCCAGGAAAGCTCGTGGGCAGTCAGTCATGTGTGGTATCTTCGCCTGCCATGGGTATGTTCACTGTGCATAGCGCTCCTTGCTTCTTCTGCCTCCAAGAGATCACTAACTGAGTGTCCCTGTCGGTTTGCAGCCATCCATCGATAGCCACTTTTAAACAACAGGCCCTGCAGTGCGTCAAATGCCTGCGCCATCGTGGACCTGACTGGTCTGGCAACTGGTCTGGGAACAACACCATCCTCTGTCACGAACGGCTGAGTATCGTCGGCGTGGACAGCGGTGCCCAGCCTCTGATCAACGATGAGGGGACAGTGGCTCTAGCCGTCAATGGCGAGATCTACAACCACCGAATCTTGCGGAAGCATTTCAAAACCCCCTACAACTTCAAAACTCACAGCGATTGTGAAGTCATCATCCCACTCTATCTGGAACACGACATCGATGCTCCCAAGCAGCTAGATGGTATGTTCTCCTTCGTTCTCTACGACAAGGAGCAAGATCGAACAATCGCCGCCCGCGATCCTATCGGCATTACCTCTTTCTACATCGGCCGCTCCTCTCAAACACCCGGTGCCGTCTACTTTGCTTCCGAGCTCAAGGCGCTGGCACCCGTTTGCGACAAAATTGACTCTTTCCCGCCCGGCCACGTCTATGACTCCAAGACAGATAAGACCACCCGCTACTTCGAGCCGTCATGGTGGGATCCCAAGCGGGTTCCGACCACTCCCATCGACTACAAGTTGATCAGACATACCCTTGAGAAATCCGTGTTGAAACGACTCATGGCGGAAGTCCCATATGGTGTACTTTTGTCTGGAGGCCTGGATTCAAGCCTGACAGCTTCAATTGCGCAGCGAGAGTCTCTCCGTCAACGGGCCATTGCTGAGAAACAACAGGCCAAGAAAATGACCAACGGGGTAACTAACGGCTATGTCAATGGTCACACGCCGCCCAAGACTGGGACCAAACTGGTCGGAATCGACGACGATGACGAGCTGTCAACAGTCACTTTCCTTCCCCAGTTGCATTCCTTTTCGATCGGTTTGCCCGATGCCCCGGATACCAAAGCTGCGATCGAGGTGGCCAAATTCCTCGGAACCAAGCACTATGATTTCACCTTCACGATTCAAGAGGGCTTGGATGCACTTTCAGACGTCATCTATCACCTCGAGTCGTACGATGTCACCACCATCCGCGCTTCGACCCCGATGTACCTCCTGAGCCGAAAGATCAAGGCCATGGGTGTCAAGATGGTTTTGAGTGGAGAGGGAAGTGATGAGATCTTTGGTGGATACCTATACTTCCATGCTGCACCAAACAAGGAAGAATTCCATGCCGAGACGGTCAAGAGAGTCAAGAATCTGCACTTGGCAGATTGTCTCCGGGCCAACAAATCTACATCAGCATGGGGTGTTGAGGCGCGAGTTCCGTTCCTAGACAAACAATTCCTCGAGGTGTCGATGAACGTGGACCCACAAGAGAAGATGATCACGAAGGACCGACTGGAAAAGTACATCTTGCGCAAGGCATTTGACACCAGCGACGAGCCAGATGTCAAGCCATACCTGCCAGACAACATTCTTTGGCGGCAAAAGGAGCAATTTAGCGATGGCGTTGGATACGGGTGGATTGATGCTTTGAAGGATAATGCCGAGCTGAATGTGACCGACGAGATGCTGGCCAACCCGAAACCAGAATGGGGAGACGACGTACCCACCAACAAGGAGGCATACTGGTACCGAACGATGTTCGACCAGCATTTCCCGCCCTATTGTGCCAGCACCGTCATGAGATGGACGCCTACCTGGTCGCGACAGACTGATCCCAGCGGTAGAGCTATCGGAACTCATGTGGCACGATACGACACAGAGGCAGAGGCAGGGTCGTGAATGCATCAATCGCAGTCATTGGGAGGCGTTTCATGTTAATCCTTCGTGTTTTTTGATGCTGTTTCCTTGCAAGGAGGGCAATCTGCAGCCAAATGTCAAGATTAGCGAAAACCGAAAACAGTCAATTGCTTTTCTGCTGGGGAGGGCTGTAAAACTACTAGATACGATAGTAGCTTGACAGGGTGGCCACCATCGCGCTCGAGCTATATACTAGATAGCTGATTCCATTTGATGCATTTTGATGGAAAAGTCAGACACCGGCAGGATAAGATTCTTGCGCATCATATACATAGACTGATACTGGTGAGTGGGCTTGAACAGTTGAGCCTGAAGAGCTGGGCGAGAATAAAAGCTGATCTGAAGCAAGTCATCTGATGTTTACATGAGCACTGTGATTAGCGGAGGCCACTCTGATGGTGCTGGCGTGGTCCTATCCGGGAGGTTTCCCGATGCCACCACCTCCAACCATGTCACATGATTGGTCAATGGTCACTGGGCCAAACTGCTGTCCAAGTTCCCCCGACCCATTTTCTCAAGAGCTCAATTTGAACTTGAAGCACCGAGACGAGACGGACACCCTTTGCTTCCATCTCTCCATTCCTCTGGTTTGATTGCCTGCCTGCCTGTTCGTTCTTGAACTCCCTCGCTCTTCCCTCTCAACTTCCAATTCCAATTCCTCATATTCCTCAAACCACCGTCGTCATCATGTCTGGAATTCCAGTGCCCTTCAGCGACATCGCGAAGCCAGCCAACGATGTGAGCAACCTGTCCTTGTCGCTCCGCAGGAGTGTCGCAGGCTGCTTGTTCTAACCCAACCCAACTAGCTCCTCAACAAGGATTTCTACCATACCACTGCTGCCAACCTCGAGGTCAAGTCCAAGGCACCAAATGGCGTTGTGTAAGTCTTTTTCGCCCGCTTGCGGTCGTTGCCGTACCTCAAAAGTCTGACCTAGTCGCAGTTTCAATGTCAAGGGAAAGTCAGCCCATGATGGTCCTATTTCTGGCTCGGTGAGCACCACAATCAATAAAGAGAATCTCAGAATATCGCATGTTAACGGTAGGGGCAAGATCGAAGGAAAATACAGCGACAAGGCAACTGGTATGGCTTGGGCCCCCCTCCTCCTCTCATACCTGCCCCAACCCGAAACGAGTACGAGTTGTTAATTGTTTACCCCCATCGGGGCGCAGGCTTGACGCTCACACAAACATGGACGACGGCCAACAGCCTGGACACCAAGCTGGAGCTTGAGGACAACCTGACCAAGGGCCTGAAGGCAGAGGTTCTGACCAACTACCTGCCCGCGAAGCAGACATACGGCGGCAAGCTCAACCTGCTGTACAAGCAACCCAACATCCACACACGCCTGTTCACCGACCTGTTCAAGGGCCCCACCGCGACCTTCGATGTGACGCTGGGCCATGAGGGCTTCCTCATCGGCGCGGAGGGTGGCTACGACGTCGGCAAGGCCGCCATCACCAAGTACGCTCTCGCCGCCGGCTACAGCCAGGGCTCCTACGCCGCCGCCGTCACCGCCACCAACAACCTCAGCATCTTCTCTGCTTCCTACTACCACAAGGTCAACGCTGAGGTCGAGGCCGGCGCAAAGGCCACATGGGACTCCACCGCAGGCAGCAACGTCGGTCTTGAGGTCGCCAGCAAGTACAAGCTCGACCCCAGCTCCTTCGCCAAGGTACGTTTTGCCCTGCCCCGCCCCATATCCCCTCCCTCTACACATCCTCAATCAATACATACACCAAAATAACTAACACAACCCCCCTTCTTCCTCGCGCACCCCACAGGCCAAGATCAACGACCGCGGCATCGCCGCCCTCGCATACAACGTCAAGCTCGGCACCGGCGTGACCCTCGGTCTCGGCGCCTCGCTCGACACCCAGAATCTCAACCAGGCCGCACACAAGGTCGGTGCCTCCTTCACCTTCGAGGGATAGATTAATTAGGGAAGAGCGCGAGCGAAAATCATCCTCCTTCATCTTCATCATCTTCACCCTCCTGTCCTCCCCACTGTTCTTTATATTCACTGATTTCTCCCTCGATTGAAATTTTTGGTTCTGCAAGAATGAGTGATGGGAGCGTGGGAGAAGTGGAAATTCAAAAGATTGTACAAACCCCCCTTGTTAAACAACGTCACACCGAAGTGCATTTGCCATAGAGGAATGAAGAGCGATTGATCCCCGTGAAAGTCCAATTTCTTGTAATTTTTTTTGTTTAAAGGTTCTTCACACGCCGTAACTATCCGTGCACACCCCACACCCCCAGCGGGGGGCTGCTTCATATCTGTCTCTGAAGCTCCCAGCCGTTCTCAGTTCCAAGTAACTCTCCAAATATTGATACAAAGCACGCGTAGGACGAGAATGTGTATTCTACAAGAGCAGCGAGCACGCTCCCCTAGCGGTTTCTAAAAATAACGCACAGGTCCGCACGCTGGCCAACGAGGGAATCTAGCCTCGCGCCACGTCTAGAGTAGACCATTGTGCCCACCTAGTCAACGACATATTCCACTTCTGTTGTCTCTCAAGAAGGTGCGTTGGGTAAGGACCCCTGCTCTCTGGTATCCATCATGTTCTGCCGTCTCCGATTCAGAGATTCTAGCAAAGTTGAAAATCTTCATCTCTTCAACCCATCCCGCCGAGTGCCATCAGCTCTCACAAGGCCGCCTTTCGACGTCGGCATCGACTTGGCGGCGATAAAAGAGGCAAAGGTAACACTGAGGACCAAGATGCCACTGACAACAATAAAGCGACTCCAGAAATTCCCTTCATCCTCTGCCATAGCCTGCATCTGCGCTGCTTCAGCTGCCCGTCGGTTTGCTCGTCGGTAGTCCTCATGCGTTTGTGTCTTATAGACCGACGCGGAGTCAAATGCTGGGTCGTATCCAGCCTCTGTGTAGGCACCGGGATTGAATGTTCCTGCCATGTGCGGATCTGCACCGCCGCTCGCAGAGGAGGAGGATTGCGCCTGCTGAGCCGTGTGCGCGGAGGGATTTCCATGTGCGTAGAAACTGGGCGGCGGGCCTTTGAAGGCACTGCGGCGTTTGCTGAGGCCCGTCGCGGGGCGTGAGCCTGCATAGCTGTGGGACGAGTGCGAGCCATGGTGGCGGCGGTGCGAAGCATGGTGGTCGCGCATCACATCCCGATCGTAGCGTTTACGCTTCTCCGGATTTGCTAGTACCGAGTATGACTCGCTGATCTGAGCGAAGCGGTCGGCCGCATTGGGATCGTCGCGGTTGTGGTCCGGGTGCGTTTCTTTGGAGAGAACGTAGAATTGACGTTTCAGCTCAGCCGCCGTTGCTGTGGGGGGGATTTTGAGGACGTCATAGTGTGTGGGCGAGGGTCCTGCATTGCGCAGGGCAGGTCTCGAGGAGAACAGGCGGGCGCGGCGAAGTTGGATTTGGTCGCGTGCGACACGGATGGAAGAGAAGGGTAATCTATTGGAAGCAGATGGCGGTACTGCCAGGTGGAGAGTGGAGAGGGGGCACGGGCGAAGAAGCATCCCTCATGCTTGGTGAATTCCAATTGCGAGGGAAGAGTAATATGATACAAAATGAGGGAGAGAAATGAAACTGCGAACTCGACAGAAGATCGAAATGGTGGGCAAGTGACGTCTTACATTTTTGGGAAGGAGCAACCGGCTTATCAGTCCGTCAGAGTTTTTCCGGTCCCGAATATACTTCGATACTGCATGGAGTATTTGCGATAAAATTGGTTCCATCTTTCATCCTATTCCTATCATTTTAGACCTTTTCATTGACTAAACAATGCCAGGCGCGAAACCCAGCCATTCTACTGTCCTATAGCAATCCTCTGGTA